>Ga0209934_1000276_pt1 | contig 133104 bp, 110 predicted proteins | sample ThiBiot_750_plan_2_FD_183950 | JGI IMG/M metagenome (GOLD analysis project Ga0209934, IMG submission 183950) | Wastewater bioreactor microbial communities from Cape Town, South Africa - Thiocy_expt_750_plan (SPAdes) | ecosystem: Engineered > Bioreactor > Thiocyanate-remediating >...
CTGCGCGAGGCGATCGCCGCGAAGACCCTCCGCGACTCGGGCCTGGAGGTCGCCCCGTCGCAGATCATCGTGACCAACGGTGGCAAGCAGGCCGTCTACCAGGCCTTCCAAGCGGTCGTGAACCCGGGTGACGAGGTGCTCCTGCCCGCGCCGTACTGGACGACGTATCCCGAGGCGATCGCGCTGGCCGACGGCATCCCGGTCGAGGTCTTCGCCGGCGCCGACCAGGACTACAAGGTCACCGTGGACCAGCTCGAGGCCGCCCGTACCGACAAGACGACGGTGCTCGTCTTCGTCTCCCCCTCCAACCCGACCGGCTCGGTCTACACACCCGAGGAGACGAAGGCGATCGGCGAGTGGGCGCTCGCGCACGGCATCTGGGTGATCAGCGACGAGATCTATCAGAACCTCGTCTACGAAGGCGCGCGGGCCGTCTCGATCGTCGACGCGGTGCCGGAGCTGGCCGGACAGACCATCCTCGTCAACGGGGTCGCCAAGACCTATGCGATGACCGGCTGGCGTGTGGGCTGGATGGTCGGCCCCGCCGACGCGATCAAGCTCGCCGGCAACCTCCAGTCGCACCTGAGCTCGAACGTCAACAACGTCGCGCAGCGCGCCGCACTGGCCGCGCTCACCGGACCGCAGACCGAAGCCGAGGACATGCGTCAGGCCTTCGACCGTCGGCGTCGGTTGATCGTGTCGGAGCTCGCGAAGATCCCGGGGGTCACGGTGCCCAACCCGCTCGGCGCGTTCTACGTCTACCCGGACGTGACGGGCCTGCTCGGACGGGAGTGGAACGGCACGCGGGTCGACACCTCGCTCGAGCTCGCCGATCTCATCCTCGACCAGGCCGAGGTCGCCGTCGTTCCCGGCGAGGCGTTCGGCCCGTCGGGATACCTGCGCCTGTCCTACGCGCTCGGTGACGACCAGCTGCTGGAGGGCGTCCAGCGCCTGCAGAAGCTGTTCGGCCTCGACTGATCCGCGACCTCCGCACACTCAGACAGCACATAGCTGGACGGAGAACGATCGGACTCCATGCGCCCGTCGACATCCTCCCTCCTCGTGGCGTCGCGCAGATCGCGCCGCCGCCGCAACGCGCTGCTCGCACCGTCAGAGCACCCGGCGACCAAGCTGGTCGTCGGGCTGGCGACGATCGTGTTCCTCATCAGCGCCGGACTGGCTCTGCGCGCCGCGCCCATCGACGCGGATCTGTCACGGGCGATGAACGGCTGGCACATCAACGGCCTCGGCCAGGTCACCGCCCTCGTGTACGACCTGTTCTCTCCTGTGCCGGCGATCGTCATCACCGTGATCGTCACCTCCATCGTGTGGGCATTGAGCGGGCGAATGGCGCTGGCGATCGCCTTCGCCGGCACGATCGCGCTGACCTGGATCCCGTCCGACATCGTCAAGATCGCGGTCGGTCGGCCGCGTCCGGACGCGACCCTGCTGCCGCACCCGGTGGCGCAGATGCCGGTCGATCCGTCGTATCCCAGCGGACACGTCGCCTTCGTCACCGCGCTGGTGCTCGCCCTGGTGCTCATGCTGAAGGGCACACGTTGGCACCGGCCTGCGATCGTGCTCGGCACGATCGCCGTCGTCGTGGTCGTGTTCTCCGTCGCGATCCTCGGCGTGCACTACCCCACCGACGCGCTCGCATCGGTGGGGTGGGCGCTGGGCGTCTTTCCAGCGGCCCGCATCGTCTGGGTGCGCATGCTCATGCCGCTCGTCCCGTTCCTGCGGGAAGTGCCGCGACCCGAGCCGGCAGAGGCCGCGCCGGGACCGCGCCGCCACGGCGACGTCGAGACGCACGAAGGCTGACGCAGCGCGGGAGCCCTACAGCTCGACGCCCACCAGAACCGGTTCGGGCTGCAGCAGCAGACCGAACTCGGACTGCACACGGTGCTGGATGTAACGCGCGAGTTCCGCGACCTCGCCGGCCGTCGCTCCGCCGCGGTTCGTGAGAGCAAGCGCGTGTTTCGTCGACAATCCCGCCCGTGAGCGCGGCAGCCGGAAGCCCTTGCCGGGACCCGAGTGCTCGATCAGCCAGGCCGCACTGACCTTGACATCCGGCTGCACAGAGACCGGCGGAGGCACGACGCCGTCGAAGGCGGCCAGGGGGATGACGGTGACCGGTTCGATCTCCACGGCCATCGGCCAGCGCGGGCACTCGGGCGGAAGGGTGCGCGCGAAGGATGCCGAAACGATCGCGTTCTGGAAGAAGGATCCGGCGCTGTGGGTGTCGGGATCGGCGTCGTCGAGCACCATGCCCTTGGCAGCCCGCGTCGCCAACACCGTCTCGCGGATCCACCGGAGCGACACCGCGGCATCCGGAGCCAGGCGCAGCGCCTGACGCAGCTGAGCGCCGCGCACGGAAACGTCGCCGGCACCGACGTCCTGCAGTTCGAGGGTGATCGAGACGATGACGCCGGAGCGCTCGGCGCCCCGACCGTAGTGCTGCTTGAGCACCGACGTGCGAAAGCCCAAGCCGAGCGCGTCGGCCGAGACGGTCTCCACCTCGCCGGTGGCCTCGTCGAGCAGTTCGACCTCGACGAGCGTCTCGACGATCTCCTGCCCGTACGCGCCGACGTTCTGAATGGGCGCCGCGCCGGCTGAGCCGGGGATGCCGCTCATGGCCTCGATGCCGGCCAGCCCGGCCGCGACCGTGTACTCGACGAGGGCGTCCCAGTTGTGACCGGCTTCGACGCGCAGGCGGACGTGACCCTCCCGAGCGCCCTCGACACGCTGGATGCCGGAGGTGCGCACCAGCACGACGGTGCCGTCGAAGGGCTCGTCACCGGCGAGCAGGTTCGAGCCGCCGCCGAGCACGAGCCACGGCTCCCCCTGCGACCACGCCTCCTGCAGCGCCGAGATGAGCTCGTCGCGGGTGCGGGCCTCGACCATGCGCAGGGGCGTGCCGCCGACACGCAGGGTCGTCAGGTCGGCGAGCGGGACCGGCGTGATCTCGGCCATCAGGACTGGTGGCGCACGCGCACCTGCGCCTTGCCGAGCACGGTCGTGTCGCCGAACGTGACGGTGAGGTCGATGCGGGCGGCCTCGTCGTCGAGGGCGCCGACTTTGGCCGAGACGAAGAGGTCGGCACCATCCTCGGCATCCACCACGACGGGACGCGTGAAGCGCACGCCGTAGTCGACGATGCGTCCGGCGTCGCCGAGCCACTCGACGATGGTCTCGACGGCGAGGCCCATCGTGAGCATGCCGTGCGCGAGGACCCCGGGCAGACCGACGCGTTCGGCGACGTCGTCGCGATAGTGAATGGGGTTGAAGTCACCCGAGGCGCCCGCGTAGCGCACCAGCGACTCGCGGGTCAGGTGCACGGTGCGCTCGGCGACGACGGTGCCGACCTCCAGGGTTGCGGATGTCATGAGACCTCGCCTCCGATGAGCAGAACGGATGTCGCGGTGACGACGTGGGCGCCGTCGGCGTCGGTGATCTCCGCCTCGCTGGTCACCATCGCTCCGGCGCCGAACGGGCGGATGCCGGTGATGCTGAGCTGCGCGGTGAGCTCGTCTCCGGCGACGATGGGACGGCTGTAGTGGAAGCGCTGCTCGGCGTGCACGGTACGTTCCAGAGCGATGCCGGAGTCCTCGACGGCCAGCAGCTGCTGCATCGTGAGGTCTTGGACGACCATCGCGAAGGTGGGCGGTGCGACTACGTCGCGGTAACCCAGCGCCTGAGCGGCGGCTGGGTCGAGGTGCTGGGGGGCGTCGGCGAAGACGGCCCGCGCGAATTCGCGCACCTTTTCGCGGCCCACGAGATAGGAAGCGGTCGGCGGGAAGACACGACCCACCAGCTCAGGATTCACTGACACCACTCGATCCTATCGACGGCGCTGCCCGCTCGTCCGTCCGCAGGCGCCGCATCAAACCCGCCGTGGCGTCGGTTCGGGACGGATGAACGCGTCAGCGCGCGCGGCGCGCGCGAAGGGCCCGCACCGCCATCTGCGCGGCGATGAAGGTGAGGAAGCACGCGAAGAGGATGTTGGCGACCAGGGGCGACAGCAGCGTGGCGATCCAGGCGCCGAGGGCCGTCGTCGTGCAGGCGGCGACGCCGACGAGCGCGGCGGCGACCAGGTCGACGTTGCGGCGCTTGACGTTGCCCACGGTGCCCGAGATGGCGGTCGGGATCATCATGAGCAGCGAGGTTCCCTTCGCGATGAGGTCGCTCGTACCGAAGAGGAAGATGAGGGCGGGCACGACGATCACCCCGCCGCCGACACCCAGCAACCCCGCCATCACGCCCGTGAACAGCCCCAGCACCGCCAAGCCGATGCCGGATGCGACCGTGAGCTCGAGTGCGGCATCGCGCGAGGGGACGACGATGAACAGCATCACGATCACGATGACGAGGAAGCCCACGAACCCCCAGCGCAGCGCGTTCTGCGGGGTGCGTGCGAGCAGCCAGGAGCCGATCTGCGCGCCGACGACGGCGCCGGCGGCGAGAATGAGCGCCGGGATCCACGCGACGGACCCGTGAACGGCGTAGGAGACGACACCGACGGATGCCGTGGGCACGATGGCCGCGAGCGACGTGCCCGCGGCCAGCCGTTGGTCGAAGCGCAGCAGGAGTACCAGCATCGGCACGATGACCGTGCCGCCGCCGACGCCGAACAGCCCCGACAGCAGTCCGGCAGCAAGCCCGACCCCGATGCAAGCCAACACGAAGCGGATGTCGCGGCGCCGGGCGGGCGTCGCGGGCGCACCGCCGCTCACGCGTCGGTCCCGCCGCCGGCCTCGGGGGTCGGGTCGTCGGCGCCGGCGGCGGCCTGCTCGAACTGCGAGCGGTAAAGACGCCAGTAGGCGCCTTCCGCGGCGATCAACTCGTCGTGGCTGCCCTTCTCGACGATGTCGCCGTGCTCCATCACGAGGATGAGGTCGGCGTCGCGAATCGTCGACAAGCGGTGCGCGATGACGAAGGACGTGCGTCCTTCGCGCAACGCCGACATCGCGTGCTGCAGCAGCAGCTCGGTGCGGGTGTCGACCGAGCTCGTCGCCTCGTCGAGGATGAGCACGCTCGGCTCGGCGACGAACGCACGCGCGATCGTGATGAGCTGCTTCTCCCCCGCCGAGACGTTGGCGGCATCCTCGTCGAGCACGGTGTTGTACCCGTCGGGAAGGGAGTGGACGAAGCGGTCGACCCGGGTCGCGACAGCGGCTTCGACGATCTCGAGGTCGGAGGCCTGCTCGTTGCCGTACCGGATGTTCTCGCGGATCGTTCCGGCGAACAGCCATGGATCCTGGAGCACCATGCCGGTGCGCGAACGCACATCGTCGCGGGTGAGCTCGGAGATGTCCTGTCCGTCGAGCAGGATGCGGCCCCCGTCGAGCTCGTAGAAGCGCATCAGCAGGTTCACCAGCGTCGTCTTACCGGCTCCGGTCGGGCCGACGATCGCCACGGTCTGGCCCGGTTCGACGCGGAAGGACAGGTCGCGGATGAGGGGCTTGTCGGGGCTGTACGAGAACGCGACGTTCTGGAACTCGATCACGCCGCGTCCCTCGCGCAGGGCGGGCGCGTCGGCGGCATCGGGCTCCTGCTCGTCCTGGTCGAGGAGTTCGAAGACGCGTTCGGCCGAGGCCGTTCCGGACTGCACGACGGCGGCCATGCCACCGAGCTCCGACAGCGGCTGGGTGAACTGCTGCGAGTACTGGATGAAGGCCTGCACGTCGCCGAGCCGCAGCTGGCCGGAGGCCACCATCAGACCGCCGAGCACGGCGATGCCGACGTAGGAGAGATTTCCGATGAACATCATCGCCGGCATCATCAGGCCCGACAGGAACTGGGCTTTGAACGCGGCCTGGTAGAGCTCTTCGTTCTCCTGCTCGAACTTCTCTCGCGAATCCTTCTCGCGGCCGTACACGCGCACGAGCGCGTGACCGGAGAACGACTCCTCGACGCGTGCGTTGAGCCGGCCGACCTTGCGCCATTGCGTCGCGAAGGCCTTCTGCGACTTCGGGCCGATGACTCCGAAGATGACGCCCATCAGCGGCAGCGCGATGAGGGCGACGATCGCGAGTTGCCACGAGATCGAGAACATCATGATGAGCACACCGACGACCGTCAGCACATTGGTGACGGCAGTGGACAGCGACTGCTGCATGGTCTGGGTGATGTTGTCGATGTCGTTCGTCACGCGCGAGATGAGCTCGCCGCGCTGCACCCGGTCGAAGTACGACAGCGGCAGACGGTTGATCTTCGCCTCGACCGACTCACGGAGCCGCCACATGGTGCGCACCATGATCACGTTGATGACGTAGCCCTGCAGCCAGGTGAGCACGGCCGATACGACGTAGATCGCGAGAACAGCGACGAGCACCGACTTCAGACGCTCGAAGTCGACGCCGGCGCCGACCTGGAAGTCGTGCATCGCGGAGACGATGTTGGCGATGTCGTTCTGCCCCGCGGAGCGCAGGGCGTCGACGACCTGGGCCTGACTCGCGCCCGCGGGGAACTGCGCAGCGAGGGATGCCGAGACGACGCCCTCGAAGAGGATGTTGGTGGCTTCACCGAGAACCTTCGGCGCGATCACGGCGAGGACGACGCCGACCGCGCCGAGCACCGAGACGAACCCGAATGCCCACTTGTACGGGGCGAGCAGGCCGATCATCCGCACGAAGCTGCGACCGAAGTTGGCGGCCTTGCCGGGGGCAACGGAATCCCAGGATCCGGAGTTGAGCCGCGCCTGTTCGGCAAGCTCGAGTTCTTCGCGCTCCTCTTCGGAGAGGGCGGCGGTGTTCGGCGCGCTCATGCGTCGACTCCCAACTGCGATTCGACGATTTCTCGGTACGTGTCGTTTGCGGCGAGAAGCTCCTCGTGCGTGCCGATGCCGACCATGCGCCCGTCGTCGAGGACGACGATGACGTCGGCATCCGCGATGGTTGAGATGCGCTGGGCGACGACGATCTTGGTCACCTCGGGAAACGCGCGCCAGAGAGCTTGGCGTAGCCGGGCATCGGTCGTGACGTCGAGCGCCGAGAACGAGTCGTCGAACACGAGCACGTGCGGGCGGTGCACGATGGCGCGAGCGATCGACAGGCGCTGGCGCTGACCACCCGAGACGTTGGTGCCGCCCTGCGCGATGCGCGCATCGAGGCCGCCGTCCATCTCGGCGACGAAATCGCGCCCCTGGGCGATCTCGAGCGCCTGCCACAGCTCGTCGTCGGTCGCGTCCTCGCGTCCGAAGCGGAGGTTGCTGGCGACCGTGCCCGTGAACAGGAACGCGCGCTGCGGGACGTAGCCGATACCCCGCCACATCTCGTCGAGGTCGGCCTCGCGCACGTCGACGCCGCCGACGCGCACGGTGCCGCCGGTCACGTCGAACAGTCGCGGGATGAGGGAGACGAGCGTCGTCTTGCCCGAACCGGTCGATCCGACGATGGCGACGGTCTGGCCGGGGGCGGCGCGGAACGAGATGTTCTCGAGGACGGGCGCCTCGGCGCCGGGGTAGCTGAAGGTGACGTCGTCGAACTCGACGGCGCCGAGGTCGGGGAACTGCGTGACCGGTCGCGCCGGGCGGTGCAGCGCATCGGTCGAGTCGAGCACCTCTCCGATGCGATCTGCGGAGACCGCGGCGCGCGGGATCATGATCGTCATGAACGTCGCCATGAGCACGCCCATGAGGATCTGACCGACGTACTGCATGAAGGCGAAGAGGGTGCCGATCTGCACGTCACCGGCATCCACCTGGATGCCGCCGAACCAGATGACGCCGACGACGGTGAGGTTGAGCACCAGCATCGCCAGCGGGAACATGAGCACGAACAGCGAGCCGACCTTGCGTCCGACGACCATGATGTCGGTGTTCGCGACGCGGAACCGGGCCTCTTCGATGCGTTCACGCACGAACGCGCGGACGACGCGCACGCCGGTGAGCTGCTCGCGCATGACGCGGTTGACGCCGTCGAGCTTGCCCTGATACTCGCGGAACAACGGCACCATGCGGCTGATGATGAAACCGGCGATCACGAGCAGCGTCGGCACCGCGACGGCGATGAGCCAGCTGAGCGCGGCATCCTGCTGGACGGCCATGATGACGCCGCCGATGGCCAGCAGCGGCGCGGTGACGAGCATGGTGGCGCCCATCATCGCGAGCATCTGCACCTGCTGGACGTCGTTGGTGTTGCGAGTGATGAGCGTTCCCGCCCCGAACGACGAGACTTCACGCTCGGAGAAGCCGCTGACCTTGTCGTAGACGTCGCGGCGGATGTCGCGTCCGGCGCTCATCGCGGCGCGCGCGGCGAAGAACGTCGCGATGACCGAGGCGACGATCTGCCCCAGCGCGATGAGCAGCATGAAGCCGCCCCGCGACCAGACGTAGCCGGTGTCGCCCGCGGCGACACCCTTGTCGATGATGTCGGCGTTCAGGCGCGGCAGGTAGAGAGAAGCCATCGCCGAGGCGAACTGGAAGACGAGCACGCCCAGCAGCCACCATTTGTACGTCCAGAGATAGCGGACGAGGAGTTTTCCGAGCATGAGAGGCTCCGTCTACGGGCCGGGTGGGAACGGTTCATGTTATCGCCGGGCTCGGACATGCACTCGTCGCGTGCTGCGAACCGTGCCTCGGGGCGGCGTACGAGCCCCACCGCCCAAAACGCAAAACAGCCCCGGACTGTCCGGGGCTGATCTGGGTTTTTGGTAGCGGGAGCGGGGCTTGAACCCGCGACCTCACGATTATGAGTCGTGCGCTCTCACCAACTGAGAAAAGGGGGCAAACTGGCTTGTTGCGAACTGTGCGCGAGGTCGCATGTTGCGCGTCTTTTCGCGGTTTTGGCGTTCGAGCGGGGTGCGGTTAGTGGCATCTTGTGGAGGGGTGCGGCTACACATTCGCTACTCACTCGAGCGCCTTGAGCACGTCGCCGAAGTCCAGATCTCCGTGGTGCGCGTAGCGCTCGGTGACCGCGATCGATGAGTGGCCCAGGAGCAGCGAGACCTTTGAGATGGCCATCCCCGACTGGAGCAACCAGGAGGCGTAGGAGTGGCGAAGGTCGTGCACTCGACCACCGGTGTCGAGCGGCGCCCAGACGGTCTTTCGCCACAGTGAGAGCTGCACGGGGAAGATTCGGTCCCGAGCGTTCTCGGCGAATGGATCCAGTCGCTCCGCCACCCACGCGGGGACGGGAACGTCCCGGATGGCTCGAGACTTCGGGTACGGGCGCATCTGCTTCGTGCGCGTGTCCCACACCTCCGCTACTCGAATGATCCGACGTACAGGGTTGTAACGGTGTGGCATAAGCCCCACGGCCTCCCCCCACCGCAGGCCAGTGCCAGCGAGCAGGGAGATGAGCGCCTTGTCCCGCTCAGCTTCGGTGTTGTCGACGAAGCGGTCGACCTGAGCGCGGGTGAAGTACCGAACGATGTCCTTCTCGCCATTCGGCAGCTTAAGCCGGTAGGCGGGGTTAGTGGACAGAATCTCCGCATCCACGGCCGCCGACAGGGAGGCGGCGAAGATGCTGACGATTCGGTAGACGCTCGACTCCGAGAGACCCGACGCGCCAAGCTCGGCGGCCCATGCCTTCACTTCGTAGCGAGTGATGTTGGCGAGCGGCACCTTCTCCCACTTCTTGCGGATGTGGTTGTTGACCTGTGACATGTCCCGGCGCAGTGTCCCCGGGGCCACATTGCGCTTCGGCCACCACTCGTCGAGCCAGTCTCCCCACGCGCGGCCGCCCGCCTTCGGGTCGCGCCATCCCGGCTTGTTCGCCGCCTCCTCGGCATCGATCGCCTTCGCAAGCGCCTGTTCCCAGTACGGGTAGGTTCCTGCTGAGCGAGTCTTGCCGTCGGGCCCGCGGTAGAGCCCGCGGTACTTGCCGCTGGGCGACTTCTGATACCAAGCCATTGCGAAAGAGTAGCAAACTGGGCATCTGTCGGCGTATAGTGAATTAGTCCACTAATCCAGGAGGAGGAACTGTGATCTTGAAGATGTCGGAGATGGAGAGAAGGTCCGGCCTTTCGCGGTACACGCTCATGCGTGCGCTGAAAGCTGGCAAGCTCCACGGCATGCACACCGGCGTCAACGGCACATGGCGTGTCCGTGAGGAGTGCTTCGAGAACTGGCTCGAGGGCGAGCGGTGCGCCCATCAGGCGGTGGCGGCATGAGCAAGACGACCGCTCAACTGACCGATCCATGTCCCCACTGCGGCGGAGACGCGTTCGAGCACTGCCTGGCGACCCCAAGTTGCACGGGACCCCAGCCGAGTGGACCGCCGCGCGGGTGGCATCCGTTCGGGACTCACGCAGGCGTTCCAGGGCTGATGGAGTTCTCCGAGGCGCTGGACGATGCCGGCATGCCGATGTGGGAACGATTGGCACTCCGAGCGGGGGCCTCGGAGTGAGCGCTCTGAGCCCGCGTCAGATGTTCCTGCTCGATGAGGCGTGCAAGCCGATCGCGGAAGCGTTCGAGCCGCCGTACCTCGTCGGAACAGCCGTCACCCGCCAGGAGTACCGCGATGTCGACGTGCGGCTAATCCTCGCCGACGAGCGCTACGGGCGTCTGCGCAAGGCGGTCGGCAAGCGTGGCCTCGCGCTCCTGGGGCTCGCGATCGGTGAGTACCTCGCGGCCCGGACCGGGCTGCCGATCGACTTCCAGATCCAGCAGCAGACAGCCGCGAACCATCACCACCCGGGCGGTATGCGGAACCCGCTGGGTCTGCGTCACCTCGGCAACTACGGCGGCGATGCGCCACTTCTCAAGGTGACCAGTTCGGAAGGACGGGAGCAAGGTGCCTAGGATCCGCACCACTCGCCAGGCGCGCGCGCTCCGCCCGATCGCTGCTGAGCGTGCGCGGCAGTCGCACTTCCACGCGGGAGATCGTGCCCTCCACCGCGGCATAACGTGGGGCGAGGTTGACATCCTTCTGATCGTGCCACGCAAGCCTTACAACAGTGCGATCTTCCGCGGGCGCAGCGCAGCGTTCATCGGCAGCCTGGCTGACGTCCACCCCGTAGCCCCCATCGATTAGCCCACTAAACTGGCATCATGCCCATGAAGCCTATCCAAAAGGACTGGGCGGCCTCGATCTTCCAGGTCGCCCAGGAGTTCATGGACGGCGAGCTGTGCGTCATCAAGCCGGGGACGCCCGGAACCTACGACCCGGTGACAGATGAAGTCACGGGCGGAACGCCGGATCAGGTGATCATTGACTGGCGAGCCGCTCGCGCACAGCACATCCGCATGCCGCTCGAGACTAACGACAGCAACGGCTGGACGGCGCGCCGGCGCTTCCGCTTCCAGATGGAGTTGCGCGAGAATGACCCCGCTATCACGCAGGGTCTCGTCGTGCGCTACCGCGGCGGCAAGGATCCCGCGCTTTCCGCGCTCAGCTATCAGGTCATCTCCGCCGTCAACTCCTCGCACGCCCCGCTTCGCACCATCGAGACGATGACCGAGCAGAAGCCCGTCACCGAGGATGCACCGTGATCGGTATCCAGTGGCAGGGCTTCGACATCAAGGATCTCGAGCACGAGATCCACGCCATCATCGACCAGATCGAAGTCGACGCACGCCAGGTTCTCGACGACATTGCGCGTGAAGTGGTCGACGAGATGTACTCGATCCTCATCGCCGCGCGCACGGCAACCGGTGACCTCCGCGAAGCCGCTGGTCAGGGTATCGCAGGCCGTGTCGACACCGGCTCTATGGCTCGGGACATCAAGGCCGCCTTGGAATCCGACATCGATGGCGCCGTGGTACTCACCTGGGGCTGGGTGAATAACGTTGAACCGTATTATCTGGCGCAGGAGTACGGAACCACCAAGATCCGCGCGATGTCCGCTCTCCAGCAGTCCTACGTCAAGGGGCGCGAGCGCCTCCGTGAGCGTCTGCAAGCGATGGGTCTGGAGGTTCACTGATGGCTGCGAACGGACTCGCAGAACGGCGCGCAACGCTGGCGCGCGTGAAGACGCTGGTCGGTGGTCGCGTGTGGGAGTCGGCTCTGCCCGATGACCAGACAGTCCCCATCGGCCCGGACGGCAAGGTCAAGCCGTACATCGTCCTCGACTTCGGCGCCCCGGTGCGCGTGATGAGCGATCGCATGCTTGCTAACCCCGAGAAGGGCCAGCCCCACACACTCCCCCTCAACGCCGCGTGTATCGCGGGTGATGCCGACTCTGCTGCGGCTGTTGCGGCAGCCCTGTTCGACCTGCTCGTCGACTGGGCACCCAGCGCAACTGCCGACCCGTTCGAGGCCAAGGGGGGCTACGGAACGAATCGCCCCGCGACGGGCAAGACCCCATCGCAGTTCATCGCCGGGATTTTTCTTGAATCCACAGTTAACGTCGACTGGGTAGCACCCGCTTAAGCCTTCCCGCTTCGTTTTAGTGGACTAATTCGCCTCTACCATTGAAGGTATGACGGACCTGAAGAGCTATCGCCACAAGCGAACTGGCCTGCTTCAGCAGTTGAGCCCCCGCGTCGCCGACTTCGTTCCCGAACTCGAGGAAGTCGCGCCTGACGCGAAGCCCCTCGCCTACACGCCCATCCCCAAGGAGGCCGTCGCGCAGGTCGCCTCCCAGACCCGCAAGGCCGCGAAGGCTGAGGAGAAGTAGACATGGTCGACAAAATCATCAACGAAACCGACACGGTGGTTTTGATCGGCGCCTACGAGGTGCTCGGCTCTCCCAAGGCGGTTCTGCCCACGGGCCTCGTCGACTGGGATGCGCTGACCGCGGCGAACATCAACTACTACGCCGCCGTCACCACGCCCGCTCACGCCAACGCAGGCGCCGGCGGCAACGTGACGTGCGCGATCGCTGCGGACAGCTTTACGCTGAACATGACGGACTCTACCGAAGAGGAAGACAAGACTCTCTGCGACCCGGGTAACTCCGTCGATCTCGGCGAGCTGAACTTCGACGCTGAGATCTCTGGGTACCGCGACGCGAACCCCGCGGCCACCGACAGTGTCTTCAACCTCTGGAAGAACCTGACGTTCAAGGCGGATGTTCCCTACATCATCGTCCACCGCGTCGGCTATGACTCCTCGACTGCCTTCGCCGTGGGCCAGGAGATCTACACGTACTACGTGCACACCGATCACCCGCAGAACGTTCACGCGGACGGCAAGAAGCAGAAGATCATGCAGTCCTTCATCAAGAAGGCCGCGCTCGGCCCCCGTAACCTGGCCGCGTAAGGAGCTAGACGATGCCCGCTACGAAAATCTCGTCCAATAAGAACACTGGACTCTTCATCGGAGTGAAGTCCGCTGTCGCTGACGTCTACAAGCCCACGAAGGCCGAACTCGACACGCTGACCAATGCCTCCGACGACACCAAGTGGGACGGCTACGACTTCAAGATCGACTCGTCCGACACCGACGAGGACCGCGTTCTCACCGACTCGTCGACGACCTCGACGCGCGGCTACGAGAACTTCGGCGGTAGCATCTCGTTCTTCCCGCCATTGCCGACGGACCTCACGTCCAAGGCACGCGTCGTTCGCCAGCTCGTGAGCACACCGCACACTGAGCTGGTCCTCGCCCAGCGCGACGGCTACCCCGCCTCTACTGCGTGGGCCGCCGGCCAGGTGTTCAACGACTACCACGTCATCACCGACGCCAACAACGAGCAGCGCGGCAACAAGAACCGCTACTACTCGATCAACTTCCGCCAAAAGGGCGGCGTCGGCGTCAACCGCATCGTCCCTTCTGCCGTTGCGACGGCCGTGACGATCGCCGGCGGATCCACGGTCACCGTCGGCGCGTCGATTCAGCTCAAGGCTACCTACGAAGGCAACGACATCACCGTCGGCGCCAACTGGGTCTCGAGCGACGAGACTAAGGCTGTCGTAACGCCGCACGGCCGCGTGATCGGCATCGCGGCGGGACCGGTGAACATCAGCGCCACCTACCCCGGCTCCGCCGCGGGCACGCCCAAGTCCATCACTGTCAGCTAAGGGGTTTCAGGATGCCGACACTTAACCTGCCGGCTCGCGGCGAAATCCCCTGGGACGGCAAGATCAATGCCGCTCTTGAAACCCTGAGCGACGCCGTCGACGCGGCTATCCCTTCCACGCAGAAGGGTGCTGCGTCCGGCGTTGCCCCGCTGGATTCAGACTCCAGGGTGCCGGATGCGAACCTGCCGACGCGACTGGGGGCTGCTGAACTATCCGCCGCCTTTGTGGCAGTGCGCACCTCGGATGGTCACACCCTCCCGCCGTCCACGATCGTCGTGATCACGCTCGATAGGACGCTCGCGCAGGTGACCGCCGTACCCGCCGCCGAAATCGCTGACATCACGTTCGAGGAGGTCTGAGCAATGGGCTACATGACTGACTACCGCGGGTCCGGCTATCGTCTCGACGAGTTCATCCCTGAGCGCGATATGGGTGGTGTGCTCGCGCACTTCGACCCCGACGATGTTCCCGGGTCGAACGGAGCGAGCATCTCAACATGGGCGGCTCGCTGGGGCGGAGTCACCTTCAATCTCACCCCGGCGGCAAAGCCTACGGTCCTCGCAGCCGCGATCACCGATGCTGAGGGTCGGCCTCACAAGATGGTGCGCTGCGCGACGTCCTCCTACCTGCGCAACGTCACGTCGATCAACGACACGGCTCCGTCCGGCGGGCATCCTCAGCCGCTGAGTTTCGTCTTCGTCATCCGGATCACGGCGTCCGCGGCGACGGCTTCCAACCATCTGGTTTTCGGCGCGTCTGGAGCGAACCTCCAACTCGCGCAGCAGGGCCAGGCCCTCTACGTCAACGCCGGAACGGCGGGGAACGTCCAGGGGCCGGAACTCACCGACGGAGCCGTGCACGTCGTGGTCGCGACGATGACGACTGCTGGATGGCGGATCTACGTCGACGGCTATCTCGTCGGATCGACGTCGGGAACTCAGCAACAGGGCAGCGGCGTGCTCGGAAACCTCTTCATCGGCTCGGGCCTCGGAGTTGCTCTGCCCGCCGGAGTCACATTCGACTACGGCGACCTCATCGTTTCGACCTCGCCCATCACGCCGGCTCGAGTCGCCGCCGTCACGGCAGCGCTCGCGAAGAAGTGGGGGATTGCAACCACTGGGGCGCAACGCAACGGCGTCGACTTCGTGGATACCGTTGACTCGGCGGGCCAGCCCGTCCGTTACTGGATGCCTCCCGGAACCGGGGCTGCTCCACTCCTCATCTGGTCGCACCCGTACACGCAGACGGAGCAGATCGCACATGGCGTCAATGTCTACCCGTGGGTGCACGCGGCTGTGCAGGAGGGGTGGATGGTCGCGGCATCTCGCATGCACGACGCGAACTGGGGTAACGACCAGGCGCAGACAGATATCGCGAATCTGCACACGCTGATCAACGGGATCCGTCCTGTCTCCAAGACGCTGCTCGTCGGTGGCTCCATGGGTGGTCTGGCGTCGATGATCGCGGCAGCCCGTGGCACCGTCCCGAACATCGCGGGTGTCGCAGTGAGTGACGCGGTGCTGGACCTCGTCTGGGCTTACACCGGCAACTCCGGAGGCTATACGTCCGCGATCAACGCTGCGTACGGCATCTCTGCCGTCGGCGGCATTCCGGCGGCGAACGATCCGATGCAGATCTCGGCATCAGCATTCGGTGGTCGGCGCTACCGCTTCTACGCGTCGAGTTCTGACGCGAGTGTCGCGAAGTCGGCCAACGTCGATGCGTTCCGGACGAAGATCGGATCGGTTGCCGCCGAAGCGGGGCTGGTGACGCACAACACGAGCGGGCATCTGAATGCGGGAGCCTTCCCTCCCGCAGATCTTGTCGCGTTCGCGAAGCGGTGCGGACTCTAGCTACCGGCCATCGTCGGCACCATCGTCGTTGATGCGGCGATGCTCGCGCTCTCCAGTTTCCGAAGGCTGGACAGGGAGAGCGCGAGCATCGGCCATGCCACCCAGGAGATGTAGGAGAACGAGTAGAAGTTGGTGGGAGACTCAAGCCAGCCGAGAACAACGAAAGTAACGGGCCAGGGCGTCAGCGCCCAATATCCAAGACGGCCCAGTCGCCAGGAGTGGCGGAGCATGACGAGCCACAGGACGACGAGGGCAGCTAGCCCGACGCCTCCCGCCAGTAGCAAGGTGTTCACGGCCATATTGTGACCGTGGTAAGCGAGCGCGCCAAAGTTGGATTGGCTTTCGGATATTCGGTAGTAGACGTCAACGCCGAAGCCGAGGATCGGACTTCCGTGCGCGAACTCAAGGGACCGCGACCAGATGTATCCGCGCCCGGAATAGGCAGCAGGATCGTTGTTGAGAAGCACGATGAGGAACGTGATTGGAACCACAGCAACGTAGATGCCAATCAGAAGGACTCTGGCGAGGAAGTCGGCGCGATGCGTCAACACGTACCAGATTCCGGCGACCAGGAGTCCGAGAATTCCAGCTGTGAGGCCGGTACGTGATCCGGTCCAGAGCAGTCCGAAGAGGACGATGACCACGCTGATTGCGCGTGACCTCGGCTTCTCCAGGAGAAGTACCGTGGGGAGTCCGAGAGCTAGTGTCTGTCCGAGATTGTTCGGGTGGTAGGTCGGCCCGACAAGGAGAGTGTCGCCGATAAACGCCTTGGCATCCGGTACGCCGGCTTGGCTCATCAAGGCGACTGACGGCAGAAGAATGCCCATGGCTATCGAGACGACAGCAATGACGACGGTGAGGCGTCCGATAAGTCGGATGAGCCGAATCGGATCGTCGTAGCTTGCGATCAGGACGCCGATCAGTGCGTAGATGATCACCGCTACGCCGACGGTGTGGGACGCAATGTAGCTCGACACTGTAACGGCAGCGCAGGGAGCTAGATAGAGCCAGAGCCACCGGGGGAACCTCAACGTCCTTCGAAGCGCATCATGAACAAACGCGGCCGCCGTGGTGACCACGACGAGTGCTTGCAGGATGGCTTGCGAGGTTGCGCTGAGAGAGGTCTGAGCGAAGGTCTCGCCGAGCTGCGCTACTGGCCTGCTACCGAGGGTGACCTGAAGCAAAGACGGGATGAACGCGTAGCCGAAGGCGAAGATGATCGCCGCTCCCGCGATACTGCGGTATGCCGCGCGGGGCTTAGACCTCGTCATCACGTGCACTCTTGTTCGTTCTGAACTGAGAGAGACGCTCTACCAACGCCGCTCCGATCGCAACCAGAACGAATACGAGCATGGCGCACATCGCGACTGTCGTGATGACCGTTCCGGGGCCTGCAAGGAGCGTCACTAAGATCGCAGCAGCCACGACGACCAGCGAGGCTCGCATCAGAGTGTCCGGCTGCATAGACGAATCATGTCATGCGCACGTTGCGTGCGTGTGACGGGGCCCCTTGAGCGCTGGGCGATCGCGGTGACTTCCACGGGGTGCGCCAGCTAAACGCTGTAGTCGCGGTCAGATCCCGAGAGCCTGAATGGCGCTGACCAGGCGGGTTGCGAGGTAGTCGTAGCCCGCCTGGTTCGGGTGGTACTTGTCGTCTTGGAGAAGGCCGTCTGCGGCCATCGTGCTCATCCACGACTCGCCAAGGGGGTCAATCGTCATCGCCCCAAGATCACGTGCGGATTCAAGGATGATGGTGTTCATCTCTTCGACGTCGCTGGTCACGTCCGGGTACGGCCAGTAGATCCCGACGACGACGACCTTGGCGTCCGGTGCCGCGGTCTTCGCATTCCCGATCGTCTCTCGCACGGCTGCGCGGAATGCCCCGGGATTCTGCGGGTAGAGCTTCACGTCGTTGAGTCCGCCGGAGATCATCACCACGGAACTCTTCGCTGGCACACCGCTCGAGCGGCCCGGATATGGCGCCCTGGCGCCGCCTCCACCGTCAGCAAGGTAGCCGGTTCCCGATTGACCCATCGCGAACATCTGCCAGTTCATGGCCTTCGAGACCTGCGCCGGAATCGTGTTCGCGGTTGCGCCATAGCCTTCGATGTACGAGTCCCCAAGGAACGCAGCGCGAGGAAGCTGCGTTTGGGTCGGCATGGGTTTGGGCGTGAAATCAGCGACGTTGGGCGCGGCCGGGCCGGATCGAAGAGCGGCCACCGTCAACGCGATCGCGAGGATCGCGAGAACTGCGACACCAGCGATCGACCAAGGCAGCGCTGGACTGCGCTTCGAGCGACGTCGTTTCCCCATGCCGCCAGGTTAGCGGGTCCATACTGTCGCTCGAACCTGACCACTGCTCCATCGATAGTTCAGCATCACGACACAGCCCCCGGCTGGCCCTCACGGGCCGGTCGGGGGCTTTCGTCGTGCGCGAACACCGGCCGCTGTGTCCGAGGGGCGTCGTAGGCTGGGAGGCTCCCAAAGACGGGAGCGGCCCGAACCGGTGTTGGAGCACCGGCCGGGCCTTGGCAACATCCAGGATGAGTGGAGATCGCCGTGAGCGACACTACCGCGCCAACGCGCACCCAACCCAGCCCCCTCGCCGAGATCGCCCGCACAGGGTTTCTCGACCGGTACACCGCCGGCACCCGCCGCCTCTACGAACTCGACCTGCGGCTGTTCTTCGCATGGTGCGCGGAGCAGCAGCTCGACCCGCTCGACGCACGCCGACCGCACCTCGAAGCATTCGGCCGCCACCTGACCATTGAGCGGGGCAACAGTCCCCGCTCGGCGTGCCGGCGCTTGCAGACGATCCGATCCTTCTACCGTCTCGCCGTCGTCGACGAACTCATCGACCGTGACCCGACGATGCTTATGCGCATGCCCAGGTGGCACGTCGACCGGTCCACCATCGCCTACCTCACCCCAGCGCAAGTCGGGCAACTGCTCCATGCGGCAGAGACCATGTCGCCGGCGCACCACGCGCTGATCGCGTTGATGGCGATGCTCGGCCTCCGAGTGTCCGAAGCGTGCGCCGTGCAGATCGAAGACCTCACCGAAGATACGCTCGGCTACGTCGTCCTCACCGCGACCCGCAAGGGCGGGAAGACGTCACGGATGCCGATACCCGTCCCACTGCTCCGCATCCTCCGCCGCGCGATCGGTGACCGCACGACCGGGCCGGTGATCCTCACCCGTACGGGCCGCCAGCAGAACCGCCGCGGCGCGTACGACTGGTTCAAACGCGCCGCCACGCGCGCAGGACTCCCCGACAACGTGCACCCGCACACGCTCCGCCATGCCGCGATCAGCGCGCTCGTCAACGCCGGCGTACCCATGCATGAGGCGCAAGAGTTCGCCGACCACTCCGACATCCGCACCACCGCGCACTACTACCACCGACCCCTCACCCTCGACCAGCACGGAGCGCACGTCACCGCGAGACTCTTCGCCGCCGCAGCCTAGGGAGGCACCCGGATCGAGTTGCGCCGCACTCCTGATGGGCCGCCGCACGTTTGCAGATTTAGTCCACTAAACTGGATCCTGACCACTTAAAGAAGGAGGCTCCGCCGTGGGCAAGAAGAACGACCAGATCGAGATCGAAGAGATCGTTGATGAAGCGCGTAGCAACATGAACCTGCGCGAACGCCTGCTTGGTATCACTCGCCGAGAGAAGACGATCAATGTCTACACGGACGAGGAGACGGGCGAAGCGCTCGGCGGCGCTGAGGATCTGCTGATCCCGGGGACCACCTTCAAGTCCGGCGACAAGCGTCGCTGGGGAGTTCTCGGAGAGCTGGATCTCCTGAACGAGCGCGCTGAGCGGCTCGCCATGCAGATCGAGAACGGCGAGATCACCGAGGATGACGCCGCGCCCGAGATCGAGAAGATCGAAGCGCGCATGCCCGAGCTTCGCACCGAGGCGAGGAAGCTTCTCGCCAAGCTCAACAAGACGTCATTCGCGTTCACGCTGCGCGCGGTCCCCGAACTGATCATCAAGGATGCGCGCCGGCAGGCGAAGCACAACCTCGAGATCAAGGGAAAGGTGCCCGAAGGGCGCCTGGATGAGTTCAACGAGGAGCTGTACAACGTCCTCATCGCGTCGGCCGTCACTTCCTGGGTCGACAACGAGACGGGAAGCACGCACCACTCGCTGAGCGTCGAGGACACCCGCACGTTCCGAGAGCTTCTCCCCCGCAGCGAGTTCCCGAAGCTCGTCGAAGCGTTCGATGAGCTGTCGGCGCAGGCGCACATTGCGCGCTCGGCCACCGACGACGTGGATTTTTGACGTCGTACCTTTGGTCGAATGCCGGGTCGGTTTTTGTCGAGGCCATCGAGGCAGCGATCCGGGCAGGGGTACGCCCAACAACGATGATCCTCGGCGAGGACAATCGCAAGCCCTACTCGCAGATGGATGTGCTCATTTCGCTCGCCTACGAGCGCTATAAGAACGAGACGTGCCCCGAGCACGGCGGACCCATCTGGCTATGTCGGAACGCTGATCCCACCCTCCAGGTCAAAGTCGTCGATACGCCGGCGTGCTACGCGACCCAGGAGGTGCGGCTCTATGAGGAAAAGCACAAGGATGACGACGAGAAGGTCTCAGTTAAGGCTGAGTTCTACTCACGCATCGACCTGCCGTTGCATAAGTACCGTGACCGTTACTACGCCGATCTGATGGCCCCCGATGAGGAAGACGAGCCCGCGGACGCCGCAGATTAGTCCACTAAACTGATAGGACGAACGGCATAGACGGAGACGGGCGCAATGGCTGAACTCGATGCGGTAGCCCGCCTCAGGTTCATCGCCGACGGCGCCAAGCAAGTCGAAGACGCGATCGCGCGCGTGCGCGATGAGGGGATCGCTCTCGACAAGAGCTTCGACCGGCTCGAGCGCGACATGTCGCGCCTGTCGTCGACAGCGTCCAAGCTCTCCACGGATGTCGGCTCAGCGGGCTCCGCCGCCCGCCAGTCCTCGCAAGACGCCACTCGTGCGGCTACGGGGTGGGACGCGTACTCCAAGAGCCTCCTCGCCGCCCAGAAGGCGCAGCGCGACGCTTCGCAGCGCTCGGTGATGAGCCAGTTCGGTGCCAGCGCGATTCCCGCGAAGTCCGCCGAGAACATGACGATCGGCGAGCGGCGGGCCACGCTTGCCGCCTATGAAGCGCAGACCGTTTCGGTCATCGGCAAGCTTCGCCAGATGGAGGCGGCCGAGCAGGCGGTGAACAAGGCTGTCGCTGAGCGCTACGCCGCGGCGAAAAGCCAGTCTGCACGCAGTTCGATCTCCTCCGGTGTCAGCGGGTTCTTCGACAACGCGGGCAACGTGTCCAACATCACGGGTGCACAGAAGTGGCTCGCCGATTACGACGCGCAGGTCAACGCCCTCGCCTCGAAGTCCTCCCCCAGGCTCCGCTATGCCCTCTACGACGTAGCGTCCACTGCTGGCGTGCTGTCGACGGCGATCACGTCCGCTGGCGCGGCAGTCGGAGTGCTCGCCGCTCAGCAGGAGTCGGCGTTCACCAATGTGCAGCGCACGCTCGACGGCGGAACGACCGAGTCCGTCGCACGCCTGCGCAAGGAACTCGTCGGGCTCACACGTGAGATCCCCCAGTCGTTCGCCAACATCGCAGAGATCGCGACCCTGGGTAACCAGCTCGGCATCCAGGCGCAGGACATCGGCCGGTTCACGGAGACGGTCGCGAAGTTCTCCGCCGTTACCGGCATCTCCGCTGAGGCCAGTGCCCAGGCATTCGGCTCGCTCGGTCAGATCCTCGGCGTCGGCGCCAGCCAGTACGAGAACCTCGGCTCCTCGATCGCGTATGTCGCGCGTACGAGCGTGGCCACTGATGCCGAGATCCTCTCGCTCACCAGGGAGATCGGCCAGCAGGCAACGTCCGCAGGCTTCGCCGCCGATCAGGTTGTCGGCCTTGCGGGCGCGCTCGCGTCGCTGCGAGTGCCGCCTGAGCGTGCGCGCGGCGCCCTGACCACCTACTTCCAGACGCTCAACCAGCTCGTGGCAGAAGGCGGCGACAAGCTCGACCTGTTCGCCTCCCTCGTCGGCCGCACGTCACAACAGCTCACTGCCGATGTCGTCGGCGGTCGTGGCGCGCAGGTCTTCAAGGATTTTGCGGTATCACTCAGCCAGCTCAACACGGTCGACGCCACGCGTGCTCTCGATGAGCTGGGGCTTTCGCAGCTTCGCGTAGCTGACACCTTCACCCGCGTCGCCGCCAACCTCGAGGTCTACGATCAGGCCCTTGCGGGCGCCTCGCAGTCCTTCCGCGATGGTAAGGAACTCGGACGCCAGTATGCGATGGTCGTGGATGACATCGCGAGCCGCTGGCAGATCTTCATCAACGCCGTCCAGGAGGCGGGAGCCGCCGTCGGCGCTGTCCTCGGCCCAGCGATCGTCACTGTGCTCGATCTCCTGGCCAAGGTTGCCCAGGGCTTCGCGTCCTTCGTCAACACCCCACTCGGCCAGGGTCTTGTCACTCTGTCCGCAACCATCGGTGGCATCACTGCTGCCCTGGCGGGCATCGTCACGGTCAGCGCTCTCGCTGTCGGGTCTCTCGCAGCCGTTAGGACGGCCGCCGTCGAGCTGGGCATCGTCTCCGCCGGAACGACAACGGGACTGAGCGGCCTGGTCGGAGCGCTCCTCGGACTCCAGACCGCAACCGGCGGTGCAGCGATCGCGTTCAAGGTGCTCAAGGGTGCCATGATCGCCACGGGCATCGGCGCTGTGGTCGTTCTGCTCGGCACGCTCATCCAGATGGCTGGCGGTGTCGGCCCCGCGATCATCGATGTCGTCAACTTCCTCGAGCTGATGTACAACTCGGTCGGCAAGTTCGCGACCCCGTTCCGCAACCTCTTCGGCGTCATCGGTGGGCTCGCCGCCATGTTCGACCGCTTCTCGGGCAGCGCGCTCACCGCCGCACAGATCGTCGATCTCGTCGGAAAGGTCATCTACAACTCCATTGTCCAGACCGGTCAGGATGTCGTCGGTGCCGCCCAGGGATTCGTCAACTGGGGTCGCGCCGTCATATCGGTGGTCACCGCCGTTGCCCGCCAGCTCCTCGGCCCCCTGTCCGGCATCGTGGGCATGTTCCAGCAGGCTGGGCAGCTCATCGGGGCAATCCTCAAGCCCATCGGCGACGCGCTCAGCGTCTTTGGATCGGGTTTCACCGACGGGCTCGCAGCCTTCGACGGCGCGGTCGGATCCGGGTTCGACCAGATTCGTAACTTCGCCGCCAGCCTGCCGAGCACCGATGACGCTCTTTCCTCGCTCGGCGACACGGCGGCCCTGACTGCTGACAACCTCAATGGCGGAACGGGGAGCCTCGGCGACGCTGCGGATGGCGCGGCGGCGAAGGTGCGTACGCTCACCGACTACGCGAACGACCTCAGCGGCGTCATGTCGCGCGCGTTCGATCTGCGCTTCGGCAACCAGCAGGCCCTCGACACCATTACGGGCTCCTGGTCCAAGATCGCGTCGACAATCGCCGACGCTCGCGAGGAGATGGCTGGCTACGTCACCGACTTGCAGGGCATGGCTGCCGACCGCGCGATCAAGCAGTACTGGCTCTCGGTCGCCGAGAACTACGGCGATGCCCTGCGCGCGCAGCAACTGCGCGCGGACCTGGCAGACCTGGACAAGAAGCAGGCCGACACCCAGAAGAAGCTTGCAACCGCGCAGGACAAGACCACGAAGACCCTCGACGGCAACAGTGACGCAGCGATCGCCAACCGCGCAGAGATCCTCGGCCTGGTCACCAACTACCAGGACTACATCAAGACGCTCGCTGAGAACGGCATGGAGCAGGCGGACCTTCAGGCGACGGCTGCGCGACTGAAGCAGGAGTTCATCCAGCAGGCCGTCCAGATGGGCTACAACCGCACAGAAGTCGACCGCTACGCAGCGGCCTTCGACAGCCTCGGAACCATCATCCGCAACGTTCCGCGCAACATCACCGTCACCGCAAACACCGACCCCGCGTACCAGGCCCTCAACGAGTTTCTCGCCAAGGCGAATGAGGCAACGGCCAGCGCGACGATCGGCGGCATCGGCGGCGGGTTCGACGCGGGCTACGCGGCCGGCAAGACGGTCGGCGAGGGCGTCAAGCGCGGTGTCGGCGACTACTTCAACGACAACCCGCTTGCATTCCGCATCCTTACCCAGGGCCAGCCTGTCTACAACGTGCCCGGCACTAACCTGAAACTGTTCAAGTCGGGTGGATACACGGGTAACCTGCCGGAGAACCAGGCTGCGGGCATCACGCACGGTCGTGAGTACGTCATGTCGGCGCCAGCCGTTCGCAACGCCGGTGGCCCGAACGCGATGAACACGATCCACAACCTGCTGAAGTCGGGCAAGGGCTTCATGCCGAGCGGACTCGCCGCCGTCGGGGGGATGGTCGAGCTGTCCCCCGTCGACCGGGCGCTGCTCGCTGAGATCGCCGACCGTGTCGGGCTGACGATCTCGAACCAGACATTGCAGGCGACCGTGAATGGCGCCAACGGCGCTGCGGTCTCAAGGAGGGCCGGCTGATGCGGTACATGTACTTCGGCACCAAGCGCAAGATGCGCTGGGTGAAGACAGACGCTCCCGGGCGCGACCAGTCAACCAACGGCTACAGCGACCGCCTCGACTACCTCAACGGTGGCGTCGCCACTCGCCGCTCGACCAGTGGGCACCAGGAGTACTCGCTGACGTGGAACGTGATGACACGCGAAGAAGCTCGCGCGATCACCGACTATGCGCACGGCATCTACGGCGACGGGTACATCTACTTCGTCGACCCGGCAGCGGCCGACCAGAACATCCTTAACCCGGCATGGTCGGCACCCGGCATCGGCGCAAAGGATGGCGTCCCGCTGGCCGGGCTGGTGCGACCGAAGAGGATCAACAACCCGGACCTGTCGTGGGACTACCCCGTCAACATGGCTCGCTACGACCTGACGTCGACGGATCCGCGTCGAACCTTCTACATCCCGATGCCTCCAGACTCCGCCGTGATTATCGGAGCGCACGGCGATGCGGCATCGACGCTGGGCATCCAGGTTCAGCCGATGGTCGCTGGCGTCAACGTCGGGCCGCCGGAAGTCATGTCCATCGCGGGTGTGAACACGGACCAGCGCTTCACGCACATCTTCGTCCCCGGCGCTGATCAGGGTGGACTCGAAATCAGCGTCGAGCCGGGGACAGGGTTCGCCACGCTGGCTGGCATCATGGCTCAGGTCGTGCCGATCGGGCTGATCCCAAGCCCAGCTCCCGGGCCCGGATATGGCCTGGACGGTTACGGCGTTGGCCCGTACGGCGGGATCATTCCCGGTCCCGCGATCCCGCTCTTCCTGAATGGCGGCTTCATCCTCGGTCAGGGCACAAGTGGATGCTCCTTCGACGGCATCCCCCGCGCAACGCCCTACCGCCTTGCCGCGCGAACTGAGCGCGTCGGTCTGACCGTGAAGCTCATCGAAGAGGAGGACTACGCATGAGCGGCACGGGCGTCGATGTCACGATCGGTGGGCTTCCCGTCTGGAATACGGGCGCGTACTCGATCACCGAGGACTCCACCCCGACCGCACCAGATGATTCCAGCGGCGGCTACGGACAGATCCAGCTCCCCATCCGGGACAAGGCCGGTGTCAAGAGCCTCAGCGGCAAAGCGCTCACTCTGGAGGACGGGTCGCAGGGCAAGACGAGCGGCATCGTTCGCGGGCTCAGCGGTGACGGGCTTACCGCCCAGATCACCGCGGACTCGCGACTCGGGCTGACCGCCGTCAAGCGCCAGGCTCAACCCTTCGTCGGACTCCTCGGCAATGCGATCCGCTACTACCTCGGACTGTGCGGGGTGACGAGTGGCATCGTTGTTGACTCTTCGCTCGAGCCCGTCGCGGTGAAGCTCCCCGGATGGAATGCGGTCGTCTACGACCAGCTCAAGAAGCTTGCGACCGCACGCAAGTTCGAGGTGTCACTGACCTCAAGCAACATCGTCTTCCGCCCCCTGCGCACCCGGACGGCTGAGAACTACCGCGATGCGAAGTCCTCGTGGGCGCTCGACGAGTCGAACCTAGCTCAGTCCGTAGAGGGCTACTTCTACGACTACGCCTCTGGAACGCAGCTCGCGTACCCGCCCGGCGGGTGGAGCGAGGACGTCACCGTCTACACCCTGAACGCGGGTGAGACGACCGTAATCAACCTCGACATCGATGCTTCACTTTCCTCGGTAGAGCAGCCGACGTGCGTTGCGTTCGTGGGCCGCAACGATTCTGGATCCAGCGTCTACGCGGTTGCTGGCAATGACGGGCTACCGATCCAGCCCGCGCAATGGCTTGCCGGTGGCGGATCCGTCAAGGTGGAAATCGGAGACGACACCAAGAGCCTCAAGGTCACGATCACCGCCTCCTCCGAGACGCAGTACGCGCCTTACCGCATCGCCGTCTCGGCTGGTACCAGCGACTACTACTCTTCGCTGCGCATCCGCGGTACCGGCGTGTTCTTCAACAAGCAGAAGATGACCTTGCCCGCATGCCTGGACGCCGACCGGGCGCCGCAGGAGATCGGCGCCACCGTCGATAACGAGTTCTTCGAGACGCGGGACCAGCTTTATCACGCCCTCCTGCGATCTGCGGCTCGCTACTCCAGCGCGCGGCACACGATCAGCGTGCAGTCCAAGGGCATCAACCGCAGTGGCGAATCCGGCTCCTACGTCTACCCCACGATCGGCGAACTCAAGGCCCTGTACCCCGGCGCCACGATCGGCAGTATCCGCCTTCAGCCTGGCCTTGGCGGGACTATCGCACAGTGGAATGAGACGCTCCGCGACCTTGTCGACGGCGACTTCGTAAACCAGGCATTCGGCAACGTCGCCGGGGCGCGAGTGGTCAGCGACGACTGCGTGCTGCGCATCCGCTCATCGACCCTGGCGCCTGGATCCCTCACCTACACCGCAGAACGTGACATCACGATCAAGGACGTCTTCCGCAGCGGTGAGACTATCGGGCAGTGGAATGCACGCTGGGCTGGTAAGACGATCCGAGACGTGAAGCTGACCCCACTTAGCGGACTAAACTAGGCTCATGCCGAGGATCCCAGATGCCGCCCTCGGTGGGCCCGCAGATCAGCCGTGGAAGCGTTATGTCGACGGAGGGCTGGAGTCGCTCGAGCTTGCACTAAACCGGCTAGCGTCTGATTCAAGCGCATCGGGCAAGGGTCTGGCTGCCACCGCCGACGGGCTCGCGCGTCAGATCTCTGTCCTTGCGCAGCAGACCGCCGATCTTGTTGGTCGAGCTTCCTACCAGAAATCATCTACGGATACGATCTCCTGGTCGAGCAGCGTGACAGGTTCGAGTCCTTTTGGCCCCGAGCTAACCGTTACGCTCAATGAGTCACGCGTTATTTCTGTGAGCTTCTTTACGAGCGCTGATGCCAGTGCCAGCACCGTTGGCGCTGGCACGATGAACCTATGGGGATCTACGGGCGTTGCCATCGACGGAGTCGCAGTGAGCGAAGATCTGGGGGCGCGGGGCTACATTCTCGTCTCCGCGGCTTCAAATGCTGGCGCTTCCGCCAACAACAGGTTCATCATTCCCATCACCGCGCGATTCCTAGTGGTCCTACCGGCAGGAGCGCACACCCTCCGGGGCCTCGTTTACGGACGCACATCAACGTACTCTGGCACCGGATCCGGATTCGGTTCGATTGATCTCAGAGAGCCAGCTCTGTTTGCAGACGTGCTCCAACTCGCATAGCCGCATCCATGACTCGGGATTAGTGGACTAATCGCGAATAAACTGGAGGCATGCCTACCCCGCTGTATGGACTCCCGCTTTACGGAGACGACGATACGGCGGAGCTGGATGTACTCCTCAACGGCCAGTCGACGGCAATCGAGACGGCGCTCTCTACCCAGTTCGTTGACCGAAATGGCATGTCGGTACCCAACTTCGCCTCCCTCCCCACAGGCGGGAATTGGCAGGGTCGGCTTCTCACGACCCGCGACATGGGCTTCGTGTATGTCTGGGCTGGATCCTGGCTTCAGGTTGGTGGGGGTTCTTGGCTTACGGCCTCAACCAGCATCTCGGCCGGGTCTGGGGCGATCAATTCTGGGAACGCCGCGCACAAATACAAGTACGTCGAGGGCGCGGTCGTTGACTCTGTCACGGTGACCATCTCCAATGCTGGAACAGGTGGCGGCGGCCTATCTGTGGAAATGCCATTCACCGTAGCGGGAACCTGGATGGGGGTGGGCCGCAGCGAGATTGATGGGTCTCAGTTGCAAGTTCGCGTTCAGGGATCGTCCGCAACAGTTTTCAAATACAACAACAACACCCCCATCGCAAATGGAACGCTCTTCTTCACTGTAACGTGCGGACTGAGCTGATGGGTATCGCTGAGGCATACGACCCCGATACCCGGTGGGGTCGCGCGTTCGGTGTGGTGGACCGGGAGAACTACTCCCCGCCGCTTTATCAGCATCGCGGGCAGGACATCCGCAAGCTCGAGCCTGGCGGCCGGTACTCCGTCGCCACAGACGTTCTCTCCCTGTCTGTCGGCGTGGTGTCGCATCAGTTCACGGCGAGAGCGACGGGCCGTGAGGTCGTGGTCGACACTGGACGTGGTCGTGGGCGCTACGAGATCCACTGTCACAGCGCCTACTTTCCTGGCGTTGGTACGCGGCTCGACGCGGGCAGCACGGTCACCCGCAACGCGACCGCCGGGGAGAGCCCAGGGACCGGCTGGGACGCCCCACACGATCACTTCGTGATCTCCGACTACCCGGACGCCGCGCACACACCGTCACGGCCCGTCTATGATCCACGACCTTTCATCCTGTCGGCCCTCGCGGGCGCGGCCGGGGACACGGCAAGACCTTTCACTCCCGAGGAGGACGACATGTACGAGCAGTCAGATCGTGACCGCGACAACGCTATGGCCGCGAAGGTGGATGAGATCCGAACGATTCTCTACAACGCGGGCCTCGGCGAAATCCGGGAGAACGCGGCGGCGGCCAAGGAAGGCCGTGACCGGATAACTGAGGTCCGCGACATCCTCTACAACGCGGGCCTCGGTGAGATCCGGGAGAATGTTGCGGCGCTCGCCAAGAGAAGCACAGGCGCATGATTCGCCGCCTCTGGGCGGCATCCATCTGGCATCCAGACGCAATCCCGCTCGATGAATGGAAGTACCGCAACCTCAAGCGCGTACTGCTGCCGATCGTCGACGTGTTCCTGATCTGGTGTGGCATCTGGGCGGGTATCCAGGGGATCCCTGCAATCGACGTCTTCTTCGTTGACTGGGTGAGCGACTCCTTCTCGTACCTCTTCGCCGCCGCCGCCGTCCTTGCTCTCATCGGGGTGGCATTCCCCCGCCTGTGGTGGGTCGAAGCTGGCGCAAATATCGTCCTCAGCGGACTTCTCGCTTCATACCTCGGAGCGCTCATGCTGCTCACTCTTCCCTCCATCGGCTCTCGCGGCTTTGTATCTGGGCTCGCCGGCGTCGCTCTGGGTGTCGTCATCTGGCGCCTTTCCCTGCTCGGCGGCGAATGGGCGGAGCGGCGCAGTGAAGGAGATGAGTAATGGAGCCGTGGGGCTCAATCATCGTCGGCGGACTCGGCCTCACCGGAGTCATTACATCATCCGCCCTGCTCTTCTTGCGTGGCCGCGGTGATTCCAAGCAGAAGCTCAACGAGTACATCGACCAGCGCGTCGAGGCTCAGTTGAAGGGCGCGCTTACCGAGCTGGATGGCGCCAAGACCAAGCTCGGTGCTGCAGCTCGCGTACTGCTTGCGATCTCCCGCCAGACGCCCGCGGGATTCTACCCCCGCCTCAGCCCTGAAGACGTCGCAATCCTCGAAGACACGCTCCCGCCGCAGTGGGTGGGAGAGCCGGGCTCTGTGAGCCCCGATTGAGTGCCCCCGGGCCTCAACATCACGACCACTACTAAGGAGATCCGATGCCGAACTCTCGCTCACCCCTTCGCGATGATCCCGCGTTCATCGAGGACTGTCTGAACCTTCGCAAATCCGTCGTGATGGAGAAGTGGGGAGTCTCCTCGGGCCTTGTCGTCAACGTGAAGCGAGACAATGGCGGCAAGCTCGATATGGCACGGACGAAGGGGGCGCTGCCGGAAGCCGGCGAGTCCGATCAGATCTCCGATGGGCCGGATGGACGTCGATTCGACTTTGTCCGAAACCGGCCTGTCACACTTGAGGATGCGCGCCGCCTCATCCGCTCGAGCGGCGACGACCCCGACCTTTACCACATCTCGATCCGCACGATCGCCTATGGCGGCGACAAATCATCCAACAAGATTTCAGCCTGGCCTAAGCAGGGTCTTGCGCTAGCCGAGGCTGCGCCTCTCTCTCACCTCTATGCCGAAGCCGCGAAGATGCGGGAGCAGAGCCGCAAGACGGCCGCCCCGGTCGACCCCAGCCGCGCGACAATTGTCGCGGTCGCTGATCTCCAACTTGGCAAGGTTGGGCGCCGTGGCGGCACGCCGGAGACACTCGCTCGCATTGAGAGCAAGCTCGAGAAGCTGGCAATCGACTTCGCTGAGCGCGCGCCCTCGCACATCCTGATCGCGGACCTTGGAGATGGGATCGAGGGTTTCGAGTCGGGCGGCAATCCCATGTTCACCAACGACCTGAGCTTGCCCGACCAGATCGATGCCTACTCGACCGAGATCTTCAAGTTTGTCCGCCTCGCGAGCGCCTTCGCACCTTCGATCTCCGTCGCCGTCGTCCCCTCCAACCACTCGGCGTGGAGGCGCGCCAAGCAGACGCTCGGTCGACCCAGCGACGACTTCGGCATCCTCGTGCACAAGCAGGTCAAAAAAGTCGCCGACGCAGCTGGGATCAACGCATCGTGGCACTCTCCGATCGACTTCGACGAATCCGTGCGCGTTGATGTGCTCGGTGTCCCGATTGGGCTCGTGCATGGCAATCAGTTCGGTCCCGGACAGGCGGTCTCTTGGTGGGAGAAGCAGGCTTTTGGTTCACAGGCCATCACTCACTGCGATGTTCTCCTGCATGGGCACTACCACTGCTTCTCGGCGAATACCGCAGGCACAAACCCAGCGACAGGACGCGAACGCATCGGGATCGGCGCGCCGACGCTGGATAACGGATCGGACTGGTTCCGCCAGGTTTCCGGACGCGACTCTGAGCCGGGACTTCTCATCTTCGATGTCACACCAGATGGCTTCGATCTCGGATCGCTGAAGATCCTGTGAAACTCACACTCGGCATCGCCATCGGCGCCCTGATCGGTGCGTACCTGGCGCGCAGTCAGTATGTCGCGCTCGCATTCCGCCTACTGACCGAGCCCGTAGCCCCACGCATTTAGCGGACTAAAATGGGGTGGAGTCGAAAGGATTACCCATGGAAGACGAGATCATCCCCGCGGGCTGGCGCAAACCGCTGTACCGCATCTACGCACTTCTCGGACTCGCACTCGGTGCCACGCAGGTCGGGTTCGCGTCGGCGGATGCGGGACAGCCCATCTGGCTGACCGTCTCGCTCGCCGTCTTCGCGTTCGTCGGAACCGGCTTCGGTTTCGTGGCGCAGCGGAACACGCCGAGCGTCTAGCCCCGTCAGATCCAGGCGAAGGGATGGTGTAGAGCTATCTCGAAGTGAGCCCCGGTCGCTTATGTCTTCGGACTATAAGCCCGGGGCTCATGGGCTTTCCGCTGTGAAGCCGATCGGCCACGCGCGCTCATGGCTCGATGCCGACTCGACGACGGCTGACTGCTCGGCATCCTCGGGAAGCTCATGCCGATGTTCCTGGCGCCACTGTTGCAGGCGCCGATGGCTCAGCGTCACGAAGAGCGCATTGCAACTACAGCGTTCGATCACTGCTCCTCCTTCCTGTCCGGCCAGTACCTCTTGATCGTTGGAACATGGCGCCTGACCTTCATCAGCGCCAGCGCGTGCCTCGCGCTGTCTGTCGCGTGCGGCATCCCGCGAAACGACAGACCCGCGCGCTTCATGAAGACGTCGTCTGCGTGCACCTTCATTGTGTTTGGCTGGCCGATCCAGTGCGGCCAAATCACAGACAGCGCGCCCTCGATCCGCAGGGGTGTCACGTCGGGCTTCACCGTGCGGCCGTCCAGGCGGAAAGTCTCCGCAACGACTTCCTCCGGGTGCATACCGGCAGACCAGGCGATGAAGCCGTCGAGGCCACCAGAGATCTGACCCTTGTGGATCAGGGTGAGCGGTGTGATGGCCGTGTACTCCCAGAGCGAGTAACCGGTAGTGCCACCCGGATCGAGCGCGAGAAGGGTGGTCATCCGATCCACTCCCCCCTCTGTTCCGCGACCTTCGCCGCTTTGGCCAACTTCTGTTTCTGATCTGCGGGCAGCGGCGCAAAGTCCAGCAGCCATTCCTTGAGCCCGAGCGGGGGCGCGATGCCCTCCTCGATCTCGATTTGATTCGGCTCACGTCCCTTCGTGAACCCAACGCGGATCTCGCGGCCATCCAGCGGGTCGTAGGTTTCCGCGATCTGGAAGCCGTTCTTGTCATTCCAGGTTGCGAACATCGCCAGGCCGATGCGCCCATTCGCATCTCTCTTCACGGCACCGATAGCCGTCACCTCAAGGAAGTAGTCCGGGTAACGGATGGCGCCTGCCTGGTATTGAACCTTGGCGCCCTCGTCTGATGAGGATGCGTAGCGAACCGGCGGCATATGTACAACGCGCTTCTGTGCGCGCACATCCCACTTGTTCGCAAGCAAACGCTTCACGACCTGCGCTGGCGTGCTCCGACCCGGGAGCTTCGCGAGCTGCTCGGCGCTCAACTCGTATGCAGGCTCAACGATCTCCGGCTGCTCGATGTCCGCCTCGGCTACCGGCTCCAGTGACGCACGCTGGGCCTGTTGGTAGTCGTGGAAATAGGTTCGCCAGTCGCGCCCATCCGGGTGCACACTCATTGGAAACCAACCTTGGGCGTATATTCCTCAACGCCTACGAATGTCACATCGCAGCCCAGCCATTGGCCCAGCAGGTCGGCTTCGCTGTGCGTCTTGCCGCCTGCCAGCCAGAACTCGAGAGCCTTACCCACGCGAGCGGGATCATCCGCACCATCCGGCCGCACGTAGACGTAGTCAGTGAGGTAGTCCGGGTGCTCGCCCATCGCCAGAACGGGCGCCGGCGAGCCCTGTACGGCGTCCTGCGGCACGACGATCTGATCCGTGGCCAACTGCGCCTTCGCCTCGCGCAGGACGGCCACGCGCTCTTCGGAGGCCGATGGGTAGACGGGTAGTGGTCGGTACGTCATGCCGCCTCCTCCTTTGGCTTGCGAGCTGCCCATCTCTTTAGCGTCGTCTCGGGAACATTCGTGAGCCTCGAGGCAACCGTGGCGGTTGTTCCACCTTCGAGGATCCTGCGCGCAGCGTCCGGTGCCATCTCGCCGCGAGCCCTCGCCTGCGACAAGGCCATCAGATCGGGCAGCGTCTCTGGGTTGAGCCTGCCGCCGGTGCGGTCGGTCTTCTTCGAGTTCTCGGCCGCTTTCCACCACTGCACGCCGGTGATCGCCGAGATCTGCCTGGCGGATAACACGCCCCACTCTGCCAGCGCGATAGCCGCATCGAGGCGGCCCTGCTCGTCCAAGTACTCTCGGCGCTCCCATGTATAGTGCGCCTGCTCGAGTGCGGTCATTGCCTTCCTCCCCTGATCAACGAAACAACTTGTTGGCCCTGCTGCGACCTGAGATCGAGCAACTCCGCCCTTCCCTGCGCGGTCAGCTCGTCGAGAATCTGCTTGACGTCTCTCGACCTACCGGCATACTCCGGGTTGCGGTGGATCTCCGTGAGCGGCATCCGTCCACCGTTCTTCTCGATGAGCCTGACGAGCCTGTTCGCCCGGCGGGCCATCGGCGACTCATCGGTGGCTTCAACGAGCGTCACGATGTTCGAGGCCCATTCCTCTGCCTGTTCCAGCGCGAGGAGATAGTCATCCATTTGGATGCACCTTCTGTTGTTGGTGATCGCGACAAGCGCAGCGCACTTCAGGATCGTCTCCTGGAGGCGGCCGAATGTCGGATCCAGGCGGTCCTCGTAAGGGCCGGATGCGGCGATGCGCTCGAGAGTCTCGAGAGTCTCGACGTGCCGATCAGCTACCTCATCGGTCATGTCGATCCAGGCGAACTTCTCGCCGGGCTCCACATCCAGCGTCGTGCGCAGGGTGGCATTGAATCGGGCCACCCACTGTTGATACCAGGCGGCCAAATCGACTGCGGAGGCGTCGGCGCCCTTGCGTTTGATGTTCGGGCGCTTCTGCTCACGTGTGAGCTGCTTGCGCTCACCGAATGCCCATACGAAGCGGTTGATGAAGCCCGTCTCCCAGTCCTTCGGATCGATCGCATCCGTGATCTGGTGCTGGATCCCCGAGAGGATCGCGTTCAACCTGGCCTGGGCGTGCTTGCCGGAGTTGTCCTTCGTCGCGCGCAGTGTGGCTTTCACGTCGCCGAGGTAGACGTCGGTGATGAACTGAGACATTCCGGCGAACGGGCCCTTGATATCCTTCCAGGCCAGGAGGATCGCATCCGCCTCGTCCGGGTGGAAGTAGGTGGGCAGGCCGTCGAGCGCGATGAGGGCGTCGGTGAGGCCAGCCTTCGTGGCGTCGCCACCGATGTCGGGGTTGTAGACCTCTTCCCAGAAGAGCTTGCTGATCTCAGTCACCGGCTTCGTCGCGCGGGACTTGCCGACCTTCGAGCCGCCGACAACGACACCGTAGAAGTTCAGGATGATGTCGGCACCGTCAACCATCGGGATGATCGCTCGGTGTGAGAAGCACAGGCTGAGGATCACCCAGCGGTTCAGGCGGTAGATCTGCTCCGAGATCACGTCACGGTTTGCCTTGCGCATGACATCCATGAACTCGTCGCCCCACCAGCTCAGATTGACGACACGCGCCGCCTCCGCATCGGTCAGCAGCTTGATGCTGCGCGTCGGGAGAAGGTCGGGAACGGCTTGGACGGGAGCAGCGGGCTCCACATCGGCGAGGTACGCGCCCTCTTCGAGCACGGGGCTTCCTGCCACCTCGAGAGCGAGCTTCCACACCGCGTCGAGCGCCTCGCCGTCCGACTGCGTTGAGCGGATCCCGTTCGCGTGCTTGGCCGCCGGCGAATGCCAGGCGAGCGTAGCCGCCTCAAGCGCAGTCAGCGAGGAATCGTAGGCGAGCGTCATGATGCGCCCGAGGCGGTCACGCAGCGCGGGCGCCGTAGTGACGGCAGGCAACGTCGTCCAGATGTCGATGAAGCCCGGCGTCGTCACACGGGTTGCGATCGAGACCTGATCCTGGGCGAGGATGTCGATGGGTTTGTCGGGGAAGTCTCCGAACTTGCGGATCGCTCCAGCCAGGCCCGCGTCCCAGTCGTCGCGGTAGACGGGGGTGTCGTACTCGCCGCGAAGCCACTCGCGCTTCAGGATCTCCAGAGCCTCAACCGCCCCCGTTTCGCCATTCGCCGCGAGCGCGACAATCGACGCCTGGAACGAGATCAACTCGCTGTGCCCGAAGTCGCTATCGCGCGGGATGGAGTTGACCACATCTGCCATCGACCACGACGGCGAGCCTTCCGGCGCGCGTTGTAACCATTCACCCACCGTGCCCGAATAGGGGCTTTCAGTGGGCTCGGCCGCCGGCGTCAGTAGCCATGCGGGCGGCTCGCCGAATGCATCGCGAGTTGCCGGAATCTCGTTGCCCCACCAGATGAAGTAGGAGGATCCACCCCGGCGGTCGACATCCTCGAGCTTGAGCCCATCGGGGGTTACGTGCCCCTTCGTTCCCGACAGGCGAACATCGCTAGGTGCCGCGTAGACATAGTGGTCACCGCCACGATTGGTCTGATAGTGCGCGGTTTCGGGCAGGTCGTCCAGACCGTTCTCAATGAGCGTGTTCCAGCCGTCGTGCCCATCGCCCATATCAATGTCTGCTGTCACCAAGCCAGAGCGGCCCGCATTGACGCCCACGAGCGCATCAGGCCAGCGCGACCACCACTGCTCGATCTGTCGCGCATCCGTTGTCGCTTCGAGGTGGCCTGAGCGCGTGTACGGCGTCTTCATCTCGAAGATGCGACCATCGGCACGCTCGGGCTTTTCCCGGACAGGGAAGACAGCGACGCCGATAGCCGCAAGGGCCTTGGCTTTCATCTTCGGCGTCAAGCCTTTCACCCTTTCCGATTAGTGGACTGATTGGATTTGCTGGCTAGGCAGGACTCGAACCTGCGACCTTGGAGTTAACGGCCCCCCGCTCTGCCATCTGAGCTACTAGCCATTGTGCGCGTTGACCAGTCGCGCCCCTGGTCGGGTCAGAAGCCCTTGCCGGCGCCGACGGCCGCCTGCTGGAGGCGGAGCTGCGCGATCGCCACGGGATCAGCCCCGTCCACGACGGTGGCGATCTTGGCGTCGTCCAGGCCGAGAGCGATGAGCTGTGCGGCCTGTGCCTTCTGCGCATCGTTCAGCGCGGCGGGGAAGGCGTCGGGAGCCTTGGCCTCTGCGCCGCCGCCGAGCAGGGCGTCGACGGGCGAGCCCTTGACGATCTCGTACTTGAAGAGCTTCGGCGCGAAGCCCTTCTGCGGCTTGGGTCCGTCACCGATGTACGTCGCCGTGAAGGTGTCGCCGACCGCCGGCGCGCCCTTGGCGAGACGGCTTGCCTCGCGCAGTGCCTTGATCTTCTCGCCCCACGCGTTGATGTAGATAGCGCGCACGCCATCGTCATCCTCGTCGAGGCGCTCGGTCGTCTGGATGTTGATGACGGCCTGCTTCTTCGGGTTGCCATCGTCCCAGAACTCGGGCTTGCCAGTGTCGAAGTTGGTCGCCTGACGGGTCTCCGCGCTCGTCACGATGCCCGTGTACGAGTCGCCGATCTTCTCGAACTTGGCCGTCTTGCCGCCGCCCGCGAGGAGGGCGTCGAGGGTGTCATTGCTCATTTCTGATCTCCTTGATCTCTCGTTCTTCCTTGGTTCACCCTCTAGACGCCGAGCAGCGCTTCGAGGGAGTCTGTGTTCCCGGCCGTTTCGGACCAGTCGGGATACTTCTTGCAGTTGAAGCAATCGGGGTCACGCGGCAAGCCGCTGATCCAGTCGTCGCGCTCTTCGATTGTCGAGAAGGCGCGGATGTCGGCGACGATGCTCTCGGCGCGGTCAAGCGCTTCAAGCGCAATAAGGGGCTGGAAATCCTCTTCCCACCAGTAGCCCTGGCGAAGCGTCATGGCGTTGCGGGGCATGTACCAAACGGCAACGCGATGCACCTCACGGCCAGCGCGGAGATGCCCCAATCCGTAGCTGTGCCCCTGGGTGCGGTACTGCGGGCTCGGGCCACGCTTAGCTTTGCGCAGGGTCGTGGCGCCGACGATCTTGAAATCGACCGATGTCCCGGTGGGGATGTGGAAGAGGTCTGCCGTTCCGGGAAGATCACGACCCGCAAGCTTGCCAACGGAAACGCGAGTCTCCGTAAGCCAGTCGGGCAGGGGCTCGAAGACGCGCTCGAGCTGCGCGTGCATGGCGGTGCCAATGTACGGCAGCCACGCCGCCTCGGGCTGCTGTTCCCATCCAGCCAATTTCGCCGCGACACAATGCAGGCACGCAGATCCGATCTCTGAGGGACCTATGTGCTCCTGGAGGTTTCGCGGCTGCTGCATCATGGCCTGCTCGACAATGTCGATGGCGAGATCGTAGACGGGATACTTGCTCACGGGTTCCGAGCCTCTCGGGCTCGTGCTCGGCGCAACTGCTCTGGTGTTGCATGGCCGCCCTTGATGCACCGCTCATCGAATGCGCGCTCTTCGTAGGCGGTGCGAACCATGTAGTCAATCTCTTCTGGAATGAAGCCGTGTGCAAGCATGCGAGCGCCAATGCCGAGGGCTCGCACCGCATCGTCAGGGCGTAGACCGAGCTGCTCGGCGACTTGTTCGAGTTTGACGGTCATCCTGGCTGCTCTCCTGAGATGCAAAGCGGGTTGATGCAGTCCCACCACGAAAGCGTTGTGGTCGCCGGGACCATGAGGGCGCGGCACGCGGGGCAAAGAACGCCGTACTCGAGGGCCTCTTCGAGGAGGGTATCCCGGCCGATCGGCGCGATCGAGAGCGGAGCATTGATGGTCATGGCTTCAGCTCCCCCTTCTCGTGATCCCAGTAGCAGCCGGGTTCGCGGTATTTGTTCAGCTCAGGGTCATCCGGCCATGTGCACAGCGGGCCCGGCTCGTGCTTGACAAGGTCCGGTCGGCAATCCTCGACCCAGTGCCGCTTGCCGTTGAACTCGTAGTCGTCATGCGTCAAGTCCTGCCCACAGAAGTGGCAGCGGTGATCGGCGTAGTTGCAGCGGTCACAGATCTCGTAGTACGGCAGGCCGGAATCCGGCTCGATGTCGCCTGAACGGATGGGCATCAAGACACCTTCACGCTCGGGCTTGTCTCGACTTCATACTTCTTCAGCTCAATCGGCGAGAAGTGCTCCCGAACTGCGGGGACGTTGATGACCGGCTTGAAAAGATGAGGGTACTGCGTGACCGGAAAGCGCTCCTCGAGGCGCTTGGTGTCCAGGCGGCGCGACGTGGAGATGCTGACTGTCCAGTCGCCAGCCTCCGTCTTGCCCATTGGGGTGTTCTCGATGATCTGCGCGATGAGGGCTGCTTCCTCGGACTTGAGATCCTCGATGCGACCCCGGACGGTCGCGAGCCGTGCTGCGGCTTCTGCCCTGTTGAACGTTGTGGTGGCAGTGGTCATTGCCTTCTCCTCTCCTTGGCTCCCTGGTTGGTGGTGGTTACCACCGTACCAGGATTAGTGGACTAATTCTGTAGTTGGGGTGCGGTGCACGAAGCACCCCAAGATGTAGTGGTCGAAGACGGGGACACCGCTGTCCCCTACGCCCTCCTTCTGCGCTTGTACCCCATCTGCGTGCTCCTCCTTACGATTAGTGGGCAGTTCTGACGCGTCTAACTCTACGCATTCAGGCCACTTAGTGCAAGTTAGTCCACTAATTTCTTCCTATGAATCATGCGGGCCCTGAGCCTGACGGCCCGCCACCCACACTCCCCCACCCCACACTCCCCACTGCACGCGCCTCTTGCGGGCGTGCTCGGCGCACAGCAGAAGCAGCGGACACGGCTCACACAGCGCCGCAGCCGTCTCCGCATCAGGCAGCGGATAGTCGTAGTCGGCGTAGTACTTCGCCTTGTCGGCGCAGTACGGCTGCGGGAAGCGCTCCGGCTGCGAGTGAGCGAACTCCAGCGCCAGCTCGAAGTCTGTCTGTGCGGCCTTCTTACCCTTGCCCATCTAGACCTTCTCCTTCTTCGGGTGAAACTGCCTGTGCAGCTCGAGCAACTCGGGGCTTCGGCGAATGGCGCTCCATGTGCGCTTCCACTCGAGCACGGCGTCTGCTGGCCGGTGAGCGTTGACGTCGAAGCGCTCGCGCAGATGGATGCCGCTACGCCCAATGTCCTCAGCGATGAAGGAGATCGGCATCCCCTCCTCAACCAGGGCGTAAATGCGCTCCAGCTCTTGCGGCGTGTACGGCTTCGCAACACGCGTGCGCATGTTCTCGAAAGCGCGGTCGACGGTCTTCTCGTTGACGCCAAGGTGCTCCGCAACTTGCTTGCGCGTCATCCCGCCGGCCACCAGCGAAAGAACATGGCGATCGCGAATAGCCCGGCGGATGCTGGCAGCGTGGTTGCCGCCCGGAGGGAAGCGAATACCTCTTGCCTTCAGCTCAGCGGCGATATCCGCCTCGGCGAGACCGCCATCGTAGAGCGCGAGGATCAGTTCTCGGACTTGAAGATCCACGTTGCCTCCTCTTCTTCAACCGGGGTGATCGGCGTACACAGCGAAGCCACCCAGGAGGCACGCTGCCCGTCTGTCGTCTCGATGATGACGGTCGGCGTATCGGCATATGCGATCACACGGCCAGTCATGAAGACACCGCTCCCCTGTGCGAAGCGAGCTTCAACCGGCTGGGCATCTTGTACCCACTTCCTGTAGTCGGTCACTTCTCTTGCTCCCGCCCTTCCGAATAGTGATCGGGGCAGAATGAGCCCTCGTGTTTGCTGGACGGATCACCGCACCCTCGGCAGTACCCCTCCAGACGGTCTGACCTGAGCGGAACGTAAGTGCCCGCTATGTCAGTGGTCATCAACCGTTCCGCCGCACGCTGACCGTAGGCGACGAGGCAAGACGGCGCGCCACTGTTCGCAGCGGCGCGCGTGCCGTCAGCCTTATGGAAGTAGAGCCGCCCATGAAGGAACAGCACGCCCGTGGCCTTCTCCCAGACTTGCTTGACGAACCCTGCCGTCTCGGTCCGTGCGAAGATCAGTGCAATGCCGTCTCCGTGTGTAGCGAGCTTGTCGAGCCAGGTCCACGCTGCGAAGCTGTACGGCGGATTGAGCCAGACATGCCCATCCCACTCGGCCGCGAGGCCGTCCTCGGGAAGCTCTATGTGGCGGCTCGCTGTCGGCCATGGGCGCGGTGACGGTGCAGCGCACGGATCGAGATCGAAAGGTCCAAGCTTCTCGATTAGATCCGGTGGCGTCAGCCACGTCGTCGTCTCCGCACGAGCGGATTGGTGAGATCCCATCGCCCTTCCGCTCATCACTCGCTCCTGCCTTTTGTGTGGTTGGTCATCATCCATGAGGCTCCGGCTTGGAACGCGCCACGGAGCATCGCACGAATCTCGGCACGAGTGAAGGTGAGCCCGAAGTCGTCGTCGGGACGGTCCGGGTAACGACGCTCCGACTCAGCCTTCGCCACGGTGAACGGGTCAGGCATCAGCAGCCTCCCGGTTCGCGAGTTCGAGCAGCACCTCGGCGTGGCACGGCCGGTCGAGGGGGCAGAAGCACATGAGGTTCTTCCCGCGCAGTCGGGCAATCTCGGCGCGGGTCGGGATGAACGGACAGTTCGGCTCCGACACCCATGTGCGGCCCTCAACTGCGTCCCGGTACAGCTCGACGGCATGTGCGCGATCCCGGACGATCACGCTCTGGCGCTTCGAGTGGTCGACAATTACGTTCGTCGCATCGTTCACGATTGCGCGGTCGCCGATACGGAATGGGTTGCCGTAGCGGCTAGGCCGCGCGACGCTCACGGTGTTCTCCGGTTTCCGCCAACCCCTCGTACGGCGTTGCTGGATGCGTTCAGGCATTGTTGTTCTCCTGCTCCTTGCGGTACGGGTTGTCGGCATGCGCGGCCCGCTTCATCTCGCCGCCGAGCACCGCCTCGAGATGGTCGACGCAGGCCGCCCATGCGCGTTCAGCGACCAGACGGTCATGCTCAGCCATCCAACGATCGAAGATCTCGCCCCTTTCACTCTGAGCGCTGTCGATGAACATGCACAAGTACATGCGCCGGATGTCCTCTGTCGTCGGTTCGTGGTAGCTCACGCTTCTCCCTCCCGTACCTGACGAGCACGCTCACGAAGCCAGCGGCGGACTGAGTACGTTGAGGTGTGCCCACTCGACTCTGTCCCGAGGGCCTCACGGGCCTCGTGCGCCAGCGACTCGATCAGTGCCGCGTCATGGTTGCGCACCCACTCCCGGTAGAACGCCTGCGTGGCCTCGTCGCCGTCCACGTCCGCGAGATACACGGTCAACATGGCAAGACGCGCCTGACCGACATGGACGAGCTTCAACCGTTCGACTTCAGCAGCGAGGGCGTCGCGTTCCCGCTCGAGGTCAGCAACCTCAGACTTGCGCCCCCGCACGTGTTCCTCCGCGACCTCCAGCCGGGCCAGGAGAGCGAGCACGGTCGGCGGATCGAACGTGGCGATGTGGGTGGCGTCGGCGGGGTCGAAGACATCGCCTCCGTGGTCGTCCCACGTCAGGCACTTGCTTGGGGTTGTCACGCTCGCCTGTGGAACCTGCGTCCCGTCTTTGTCCCAAATGACTCCCTCGACCGCATTCCACGGTCCCGGCGTTGCGGCTTCTGCGATTCCCCGCAGTACGGACAGATCAAGATCAACCACGTCGCGCTCCCTCCATGCCTCGTGCATCTCATTGGTCGTAGGCGTGCAGTCAGAAGTCATCGTCAGCCTCCATGTAGGGGTTGAGTGGCGTCTCCAGGGCGCCGTCCAAGTAGCCGAATCGCTCGCTGGCGTCCCAGCCTTCTCGCCACGCCTGCGCCTTCACCTCACGGAGAGCGTCAGCGGGGGCGGCCGACAGAGCCTTCATGACTGGCTCCTTGTGGTGGCTGTAGCCCGTCACTTGCCCGGCTATCTGCGCCTTCTCGATCACGGCGGCGAGATTGTCGCGTTCCCGCTCAGCCTCGGCAACCCGGGCATCAGCGATATCGGCTTCCTGCTCCATCTCGCGGCGATACTCCGACACCAGGTGAAGGGTGATGCCGACCGGATCGGTGATTGGGGGTTGATCCCGGACCAGGACCGTGAGCGGTCCGAAGTAGTCGCGAGCGGTCCGCGCCCCATCGGTGTCCTCACCGATAGCTGCGACCACGCGGAAGAGACCTTCCTCCGCTGCGGCGAGGCGTTCCTGGAGTTCATCGCGCTCGGCGACGACGGAGTTGTACGAGTCGCGGCGCATCCACTCGACCCGCCCCGCCCGATGTGCGCCACCGTGCCCGTGCGGCAGCTCGCATTTCGGCGGCATCGGCGCGCACTCGCCCTCAGGGACGGGCAGCGTCATGCCCTCGTCCCAGCATGACCCCTGCTCGTCGCGTTCCTTCACGAGCGCTTCGATAGCGTCAGCGAGCGCGTTGATCAGCGGCCCCTTGCTCACCCCGTGGCGCGGCCACACCCGAGCATCCGCGATCAGATCCGCGTAATTGTTCATGACTCTCCCTCCTTCTTGAATCGTATCCGTTTAGTCCACTAATCCGCTACCATCACGCCGCACGAAGAACGTGCGATCCGATAGAGCGGTGCAACGCGTACGCCTTTGCGACCAGGGCGCTCAGGATCTCCGTGTCCAGGGATCCGCGCATCATCAAGCGCACATGCTGGAAGTCGCCGTACTCCTTCGTCATACCATTTCGGAACACGCGCCCGAGGGCTTGCTCCTCGAGCTTCGGGTCGCCGTCCGGCAGGCTCAGCCACACGATCTTCGACGAACGCAACTGCATGAAGTCCAGGCCCGTGCCACCAGCCTGAACGGTGAGCACGATGTACTTCACCTCGCCGCTCAGGTAGGCCTGCTTGATTCGGTCAGCCTCCTTCGCGCTCATCCCGCCCACCCACGCCTCGCAGCGGTAGCCGGCGGCCGTCATGCGCTCGGCGGTCAGCTTCGCGAACTTGCGGCTGTCCGTCATCAGGATCACCGGCTGCCCGCCCCAGGCATCCAGAATCCCGCGCAGTGCACTCAGCTTCGCGCTCGGCGCGTCGACGGCGAAATCGACATCACCCTTCTCATTCAGTGACAGAGCGGCAAGGGCAACCTGGCGAAGGCGCACACGCAGCACCGCGGGAATGTCGGCGACGAGCGGCTCACGCTCCCCCGACCAGCCGTCCACCCAGGACAGCAGCTCCGCTTTCAGCTCGGCGTACTGGCGCGCCTGCTCAGGCGTCGGGTCGACCAGCACCTCGATCGCCTTCGGGGCCTGCTCGGCATTCTCGCCACGCATGTACAGCGGAAGGCTCCGAGCGAATGCACCGGGCTCGCGCTCGATGTGATTCATCATCGCTTTACCGCCCACGTAGACGGGCTTGCCTTGACCGTTGAGCTTCGGAGTCTTCACGAAGAACTGCTCGAGCCATGTCCAGTACGCAGGCACCAGATCTGGCCACAGCCAGCGCGGCGTTGCCCAGCCGTGCTCGGCGAAGTCGTTGCCCGACCATGTTGCGCTCAGTGCGATCTTCCAGTCGGACTTGATCTGAAGGATGGACTTGCGCATCTCGCTGTTGCGGTTCGCTGTCCCGTGACTCTCATCGTGGATGATCGCGTCCAGCGGGCCGTGCTTCTCGCTCATCTTGCGGAAGATTCCCAGGCGCACCGTCTCACGCTGCACCTTGTCGGTCGGCAAGCCCGTCTTCTTGTCGATGGCCATGAGCGGGTTGCCCTGGCTGTCCTGCTTGTCGCGGTATTCGACGTCCTGGCGGTGCAGCCAGTTCATCGTCGCAGCGTAGTGGCCGGGCTTGCCGGCGAGGAAGTCCTCGAACGCTGATTTTCCATCCTTCGTGGTCTTCATCATGCGCAGATTGATCTTGCCGTCAGACTGCGCAGCAAGGCGCTCGTGCCACTGGCTGAAGGTCTTGTCGATGATGATGTAGAGCACGCGCTCCCATCCCGCCCGGTGCACCACCTCTGAGGTGATAAGCGTTTTTCCAAACCCGGTCTGCGACCCGATCAGGGCCGCATGCGTGGGTTCGGCGAGGATGCGCAGGATGGCGTGCTCCTGCTCGGGGCGGGGTGTGAGCTTCGTCATGCGGCCTTCTTTGTCTCCACGTATTCCAGCGCCCGCTTCTCCCAGACGCCATCCTTCGCCAGGACCACCTTGACCACCGGCTGCATCCAGGCCTCGTCGCCACCCACCGGGAGCAGCTTGGCGCCGGAGACTGTGAAGTCCCAGGCGCCTGCCTCGGCGGAGCCTGTGATCTGCTGGTACTCGGCCATGTCCTCGTCCGTCAGGCTCACGGTAAGAACGTCGCCGTTCAGCGTGAAGCGGGAGTCCGTTCCATCGGGAGTGTTCGCGATGGTCGGCGTGACCGGCGCATCTTCGAGGTAGGCGAGCCCGTCCTCGATGGCGCTCTTCACGGTGGCCACCGCCGACGTGCGCATGCCGATGCCTGCCTCGGAGGATCCGCCGATGCGGCGCAGCGGAACCTTGAGCGTCGCCGCCTTCGCTGCGGCCTTGTTGCGCTCGATCTCGAACGTGCGCAGGTACTCGGCCTTCGCGCGGCGCGCGCGCTCGTCCGCCTCGGGGATCGCCTGCAAGAGGCGTGTCTGAGCCGCGGTGACGTGATCGAGTGCGATCTGCTGTTCTTCGTTGAGGTTCATACCTTCTCTCCTTCTTGCTCTCGTTCGGCTGCGCCGTGAGCCTTGGCATAGTGATCTGCCCACATGATGGACGCCGCGACGCCGTTCCACTGGTAGAAGCCATGACCACAGTCGGGGCAGTAGACGACAGTGATGCTCACGACAGATCACCCGAACCGTGTTCCGACGCAGTGAACGCCTCCGCCGCTTCCCACACCTGCTCAGACGGGATTCCGCGAGCGTCGAGGTAGTCGAACATCAGCTCGTGCAGCAGACCGCCGTCCTCGGTGAAGTGCCAGAGTCGGCGTGCGACGTCGTTCGCCTGCTCGCGCGACACCTCCTGGATCGCGACGAGCGCTGCCGTGACCTGCGCCTCAGCGATCATCGCTGTCATGGCGTCGAGGTAGCGGCGCATCGCGTCCTGGTACTCCGGATCGTCCTTCGACATCCGGAAGACGCGCGCTGAGAGCGGTCGCGTCTCAGCGGACCACCCCATCGCGAGGCGCGCACCGTGCACGATCAGCGCATCGGCCGTCGCATCCTCCTCACGCTCCGGCCACGCCGTCAGCTTCAGCAGATCGTCCTTCTCCATCACAGGCTCCTACCGTTCGTGTTGTTCTCGGTCATCGCTGGATGATCGTGATCGGGAAAGCGTTCGGAGTCTCGGATGTGACGCCGCTCCACGACATCCACCAGCCGTCCTGGTCGCCGTCGCCGCGGTCGATGTGCACGGCCCAGAGGTGCTGCACGTCGCTCTCTTGGTGCTTCTCCGCCTCTCCGCCGACGCACAGCACGTCGTACTCGTGCACTGTCTTGGTGAACGCTGCGGGGTCTTGGTGGCCGTGCGCCATGATCAGGGCGTCCTCTGACTCCACGAAGGGGAAGACGCGATCGGCATCCCATCGCATGTCGAAGTCGGAAGCGGTGAGCGGGGGCAGCGTCTTGGTGGTCATGATTCCTCCTGGGTACGGTTCGTGTGGTTGGGTGTCTGGTTCATGCCGCCACCGCCATGCCGGCGAGGCGGTCGTAGAGGGTGTCCTCGGAGTCGATCTCCAGCAGATCCAGCACGCCGAAAGGGCGGTGCATCAGGTCGTGCCAGGCGGCCTCTGATGCGCGGATGGATTCAGCCGGCGCGAAGAAGCCGGACAGCTCTGCCTCGTGCTCGACGGCGCCTTGCAGCGCCTGGTCGATCTGGGCATCCGTGCGGAAGATACCCACCCCAAAGAGGTCATCGTGGATCTCGTCGATGATGTACTGCGGATTGATGGTGCTCACTTCCCCACCTCCGCGCTCGTGCCGATTGCATCAGCTAGCATGCGCAACAGCTCCGCGACGTGGACGGCGTACTCCGGCGACTCGGACTCGAACGCACGGGCGATCAGCGCCGCCTGGAGGCTGGACTCGAGCTTGCCGCCCCAGGAGCGGAACTCCTGCGTCATGCCGATCAGGAAGTCGGTCTGATCCGTGGAGCTGGCTCCGCCGAACGTGCGGCCCAGGTCGTTCCAGTCGATCTCGATGGACACGACCGCCTGGCCGATGGGCGTTTCGGCGGTCTGAGTGATGGTTGTCATGCGATAGCTCCTTCGATTGTCAGTTCCAGGTAGCCGAACTCAAGTCCGGCACAGATGAGGTGGTCGTACATCTTGACGAGGTGCGCGGGGGCGTCGGGGCTGATGTACAGATCCCCGCCCGCTGTCTCCTGTGTATAGGGCTCCAGCGCCGCCTCGTAGCGGGTGAGAGCGTCGTTCCAGTCGGACTTTTTCACTCGTCCCCCTTCATCCAGAGGAAGAGGCAGAGCGTTGTCACCGTCGTACCCCACGCGATGCCGAGAATCGTGTTCACGATGTAGCTCGCGTAGTTGAAAGCCAGCATGACGTTGATGATGATCGGGGCGCCGGCGAGGATCAGGACGATGAACAGGGCCAGCGCCAGATAGCGGACTAATTGAGCGGTCATCGCTCACCCACCAAGTCGCGCAACGCTTCAGCGAGACACTCCGCCGTCTCGTGGGGTCCATTCAGCTCATCACGGTCGTACTGGGCGAGAAGTTCGCGCGCTCCGGCCTCCAGCTCTGCGCGCTGCGCCCGGTCGGCTTCGATGGCAGCGTGCATCAGGTCGAAAATGTCCGCAGCCGTGTATTCGTCGCGCACATCCAGAACGCGCGACATAGTTGCGTGCGCAGACGCCCCGGCCTCGGGGCCGTAGGTAGCCTGCACGACTTCCGCCGCGATCTGCTCGGGCGTCTTCATCTGAGCGGTCAATTCATTGCCTCCATTTCCAGGGCGTGCATGATCTGAGAAGGCGCCGGCGTCTGGCTGGCGTGCAACTCGGGGTTGTGCAGGAGAACCGCCGCCCAGAGCGGGCGTCCATTCTTCGTGACCGCCTCGCGGGCGGCATTGTAGTAGCGGGCGGTGATCGGCCCGTGAAACGCGCACACGGCCTTGTAGACGTTCGCGCGGTCAGCGTCCGTGAACGCGGGGTGAGCGGCAATCGCGGCGTGCGTGCGTTCGAGAGCGGCATAGGCGAGGGTGGGGGCCGGCATCGTCATGCGTTCACCCGCCGCCGTTGCTCTTCGTCCCGCTCGGCTTGCACGAGATCTTCGAGCACATCCCGCGCGGTGCGATCGGCACCGATGCCGAGGATGCTGACCCGGTACAGCTCCGTTTCTGCGTCACTCATGAAGTCCCACTCTGAGCGCAGGTGCTGATACAGATCGAAAGCATCGGCCGCGCTGAGGGCGTACGGGTTGACGAGTCCGGCCTCGCCCATCCAGTCCCACAACTCACCCAGGAGGTCGAGAAGCGCGCCGGGCTTGTCGGCGTAGGTCTGCGGGTTCTTGGCTGCGTCCTCCCATGCTGAGTACAGATCAGCGGGGATGTCGGTCTGATGGAACCACTTCGGTGCGCTCACTTGACACGCTCCATCCACGTGATGCGAACGCCGTGTGCGCCGCACGTTTCGCATACCAGATAGCAGGATCGCCGGTGCGCCTGAAAGTCGGCGTTCGCCGTCCAACGGGCGTGCTCGTCGCACATGAGCTTGATGCACGGGCACGTTGCGTGTACCTCGTAATCGGCGCGCATCTCGCAGTCGGGAGCGTCACACACGGGCGGCCCGGGGGTGAAGTCCAGGGCGTCAAGGACGGGGGATGCGAGGGTCATGCGTAGTCCTCGATCCGCTGAGAGTAGCCGGGGCGCGGGTCGAAATCCACAGCTTCGCCGTGGAAACGGATACCCGTGCGAAGCTTCGTGCCTGACCAGACGTAGGGCATCGGGTCCAGCGGCAGCGTGATCGCCACGCTGCGCGGGCGTCCATCCTTGCGCGTGCTCATCGCCCCGGCTCCCATCCGCCCCGGCTCCCATCCGCTGCGGCGGGCATCGTGCTCGCACGAGTCGCACATGCTGACCGGCTGCGCGAGCTTGGGCCAGTGATTCATCTCGTCCTCTTCGACGTACTCTCCGCACACCGGGCAACGCACCTTCCCGAGGCGGTCGAAGTAGACCCAGGCGTCCTCGCCGTCGATGGTTGCAACCTCGTAGTCCAGGTCGTCGTTATCCGGCGAGGGTCCGTCCGCGTCCGCTTCGGTGCCGTTGTCGCACATCCACTGGTCGAAGTCGGGCGTCGGGTAGCCGTTGTCATCGAAGTAGGTCGGGTCGCTCAGCATCTCCTCGGGAACGTCTGCCGTCCATGTCGAGTGGATGCGGATATTGCGGCTGCGGGTCATCTCGACCTTGACGGCGCTCATGCTCGCCCCTCCTTAACGGCCCAGCGGCGCAGCTGCGCGCGGCTGGCGGGCGCCGTATTGACAGCCTCGCCAAACGGCGGCCTACGGTGGCTGAAGCCTCCCGTAACGACACTGACGGCGTGAAGGATCTCAACGCTCGCATCTGCGTCGCCAGGGATCAGGGTGCGCAGCGGGTCGGATGCTTCGCCGGCGTTGATCTTCGGAAGAAGCTCAACGGAACGAATCGCGGCGGCGCGCAGGGCGTCGGGGAGCGTGCGGGCTTCGCTGTGCGTGTTCACAGTTCGCCTCCCACTTGGAAAGCGGCGCGGCGGGCGAAGTCGAGCGCGGTCTCTGCGTCCAGCTGGGGCGTGTAGTCCTCCGAGAGGATCCATTGCTCGGCGATGCGCTCGGTAAGCGCGCCCTCGTCCGGTCGCCACACCTTCACGACGTAGAGAACGTCAATAGAGCCGTCGGAATGCTCGTTCTCCATGCGCTCGGCCCAGTAGACGGCGGAGCTAAACGGCGCCTCCCACGGCATCCCTACGAGGCGCGAATGAAACGACTCCATCTCACGGCGGCCGAACTGGTGACCAGAGAAGCCGGCGCGCTCCTCGGCGGCGCTCAGGCTGTCGATGAGGCACTGCCACTGGGTTGCACGGCGGGCCTGTGCGAGCGTGCGCAGCTCGGCGGGGTTGCGGCGAGTGGTGTTCATCGCGCACGCCCCGATGCGCTCACGCGGACAGATCCGAGCTTGACGGCGCGAGCCTGACGGGTGGCAATGGTCCTTGCCTTGCCGGCGGTGCCGGCCTTTCGAGTTGTGTAGCGAGCCACGGCGGCCTCCTGGGTTGTGGGTGTGGTGGTTGAAGTTGTGGACGGTTATGCGGCGCGCTTCACGGGCTGCGCGAGGATCACGAGCCGATCCCCCACGGTGCCGAGCACGGGGCCGGGGAACCGGGAGTGTGCGGGCGCGGGAGTGAGCTGGAATCGCATAGGGAGATCCTTCGCCTTCGCGACGCGGGCGAGCGGCGCGGCGGACTTGGCGAGCTTGGCCAGCATGGCGGCACCGAGCGAGAACGGCTCGGCGTCGATCGTCGCGTCGGAGACCTCGGGAATGAGCCGGTCGACGGGCGGGAAGTTGCCCGTGAGGGCCACGAAGGTGCGCGACTCGACCGCGACGCCGCCGCGCGTTAGGGTGACCGTGTTGTCGGTGATCGTGAGCGTTTCTTCCACGTAGCGGACCGGCTTGAGCTTGCTCGCCCATGCGGCCACGTCGGCGGGGATGACCACGGACCAGTCAGGCTCAGCCGGGCCGCTCTCGCCGTGGCGCTCGACCGACTCGGCATAGGTGGTGTGCTCGAAGCGGGCGACGCTGTACCGGTCGGTGGCCGTGAGGTAGCGGTGGCCCACCCGGACGCCTGTGATGATGGTCATCACCTTGTCGGCGGATGCGTGGACGGTGACCGCGGCGAAGCCGGCGACAAGCTCAGGCGTGAGGGGAAGAGTGACGGACATGTGATGTCTCCTGGTGTTGTGGGTGTGGTTGAAGTTGTGGCGTCCCGTTTAGTGGACTAATCCGATTCTAGCGAAGGTGATTGCCGGTGTCTACAGATTATTGGACTAAATCTGTTGGATTCAGGAAACTCTCAGGAATGAGTTTGAGGGTGGTCTACGAATCGGGGCCACTCTACACATTCGGACCGCGTTTCCGAGTATGCAATTGTTTTGTGCCTGTCGAGGGCGAAAAAGTTGTGAAAGTAGACCCCCGCGTGATAATCGGGTAAGCACAAAGCTGATTTGTGTTTGGACCATATGTGTTGTTGTCTGGGAGTTTGCTGAGAGCGCGAGGCCTTGAAAACACTGGAGTCTTGTTTTTGAAGCTTAAGAGACCATAAGTAAGAATGTGATTCATATATATATGGTAATAGGATAAGTACGTTCTAAAATGGAGTGTCAAAAACTTCTCGAAATGTGGGTTTCAACCCATCGTTGAGCCGCTTGGATTCGGTCGTCGGCTGGTTGACGTCGATGGTTCGATGTGTTAAGGTTCGCGATTCACGCTAGCCGGTGATCGTTAGTTTTGAACGCTTCACCTGTTCCGCCTCGCGACGATGCCGCGGCACGACGCACGCGCGTGATAGTGCACAAGTCTTGCTTTGTCAACTTTTGCCCACTAAAATCAGAGCATGGAACCTACTCGTAAGCGCGCAGCCAATCGACTCTCTTACCTCGCCAGTCAGGCCGAGCCCACACTGGATCGGCTCAGAGAAAGGATTGACGATCTGAGCGCCTTGACGCCGATGCCGCTGCACTCGGTCGCCCGGCTGCGTGCAGCTGTCGATGAGCTTTCCGAAGCCTTGACGGCCTTGCCGCCCGCATCGGTGCTTGCCGGTGCGAAGGTCGCTTAGTGCGAAGCCGCCACCGTCAGAACGATCGCCGCCCACCCGGCCAGCATCCCCGCGACGCCGATTGCCGCGAGCGTTGCAGCTCGAGCCAGGGCGCGAAGGGCGAGAAATGCTCGCGTGCGGCCCTGTGAGCGCGCGTGCCGCGCTATCTCGGCGTCGGAGTATGCGAGCCAGGCTTGCAGTGTGCGGGCCGCTGTAGCGTCGCCGGCGAGAGTGTCGGGATGCATGGTTACTCGCAGTCGCACGTGAGGCCGGCGGCATCAACGGCAGCCGCGATGTCTTCGGACTCGACACCCCAGCGCCAAGCCATGAGGCGGTGTGCCTCGTCATAGGCGATCTCAGCGTCACAGAAACCGCTGTAGCGGTTGGCGCTAGTCTCGGCGATGGTGGCGCCGTCTTCATCGAACGCGATCCCGTAGGACTCAGCAGTGGAGGTGCCGCGCGTGATGAAGACGCGAGCGTCGATCTGTCCGATGCGGGACGGGATTGCGAGTTGGATAGTTACCATGATGGTGTCTCCCTAGTTGCGTGCCGACATGGCGGCGATGATGGATGCGGCGTGCGAGTAGCCAACCGGGCGGTCCCAGTCAAGGTGTGCGCCCGCGTTCGGGCGGGGCGGCATGAGCGGCGGCAGTGTGGCGCTCATGGCGGGTAGACCCTGGAGGCGAGCGTCAGGCATTAACGGCCCCGTGATACTGGATCGCGGCGCTAAGGATCTTGGCACCATTCCAGTCGATCTCGGTAACATTACGGGCGCACACTCCCCGGGGCGAACAAGTCCAGTAGAACGCGAGCGTTAGTGCTCAATCGTTCCGGGTATGTCGTGCAGTTCGAGCAGACCCCCCCGTGGTAGGTGTCCCCATCCCACAGCCCTACAGCGTGGGAGGATGCCATGCCCACGGCGCTGTGACAGTTGATGCACTTTTCCATTGTTCTAACCTTTCGTCGGGTGTACCACTGAGGGCGAGCGTCAGGAGGCGCTCGGGGCAGTGAACGTGCGCACGACATACGGCGAGCGCTCATCCGCGGCATAGCGCCGGCTAGCGTCGGCATCGGCCATGCTTTCGCGGCTGTAGGTGGCGATAGCCTGGTCCAGGCTGTAACGTCCATCCCCGCGCCACGGGACAATGGCGAACGTAACGCGCACCTCGTGCAGCTCCCCGTGACACTTGGGGCAAGCCACGAGGCCATGCCAGCGCCGCGTGTCCGACTTGACGAGGTAGCGCGGCCCGTGCGGGCATGTACCCGCGTAAACGTGACGATATGCGATGCCATACTGCGCGCCATGCTTGATATCTGCCATTATCGTATTCCCTTGTTTCTGGGTTGATTAGCGCGCTAATCGGCGCGCAGTGCCCTAGCGCGCCATGACGCGCGGTGCCCGCCTATGCGGGCCGCTAGGGCAGTGAAACCGCTACGGTGTCAGGGTGAACGGGATAGCGAGGATGAGGTTGAGCATCAGCGGCGCTCCCCGTGCTGCGGGCAATCAACGTTCGGCCCGTCACTGATACCAGCGATTACCGGCGTGCAGATGCACTTGCACTTGCACTGGGGGCAGGGCTCCCATCCCACGACGATATGGATCATGCCGAGCCCGTGGCAAAGTGCGCACGTCACAGCGTCACCGGCTCATAAGCGTGGGCGGAAGACTCGCCGGCCTGGCAGTAGGCGCAGTCGTCGGGATGCTCCAGGGCTTCGATGGCTTCCAGCCATGCGGGGAATGTGCGGGCAACGATACGCCCCCGGATGGTGCCACGCTGCGCGCCGGCGAGCTTGTCGAATGAGCCGATGCGCTCACCCGTGGCAACATCGACGGCGATGACGTCATGGGGCCGCTCGATGACTTCAACAGTGCGGAGGGTTTCGGTTTTCATGTTCCGATTCTACCCGATTAGTGGACTAAATGCGTAGAGATTAGTGGACTAAATGTGTAACGGATAGGTAACGGTGGGACGCGTACAGGGAGGGGCGTGGGCTGCGTGGCCGGCGCCCAACGCGGGGTGGTTTGAGGTGGCGGGGAAAGGTTCAGGATTTTAGGTGTTACCGGGACGTGGCATGGGGGCGCGGGCAGGACCCGTACATTTTTTACTCTGGCCAGGGATTTTCATGGGGCTACAACCCACAAATCACCACATTTTTCACCCACCCAGCCAGCGCCCAGGGGCTACAACCCACGCCAGCAGAGCCGCAAACATCCCCACCAGCACCGCGAGGTCGAAGGGCCCGCTCCCCCGCGATTTTTCTTCAGCCCCGCACGCATCACCGGGGGCTATCACCCATCGCTGCACAGCGCGATGACGTCGCTCGTTGCCAACTGGAGGCGAGCCATCGCCGCATCAGCCTTCGCACTCGAGCCACCGGCCGCGATGCCCGCCATGTCCCGCGCGATGATCTGGAGCCCGTCGACCATCCGCGTCACACCATCGCGCAGCTCGGGGTTCACGAGCGCGTCGCGCTTGGTCCGCAAGTCGGCATTCATCTCATTCAACCGATCGCTCATCACCGTAGCCGCCTCGACGCTGTTGAGCGTCACGGCGTCCAAGCTCGTGGCGATCTTGCCCGCAGCGTCGTTGATCGTGCGGCACTCCTCGGCCAGCGTCGGCGTGCTGCTGGCGCACCCGGAAAGCGCCAGGGCGCCCACGATCGCGAGGGCAGGCAGAAGGGAGCGAGGTGTGGCCATGGCCCCGATGCTAGCGCTCCCCCACTCGTAGAAACACCCTCGACCACCCGTAGACTGAAAGGGCGGCGGAGATCCTCCTTTCCTCCCACGCAACGGGTAGTGGTCCCAGGGGCCCCCTGTGAGCCTCGCTCCAGGGGGCCTTCCACATGATTAAGGTCGCTCTGATACAATTAGTGGGCTAAATCCCACATAGCGTGGTACGCTGATCTCGGGCCGATTTAGTCCACTAATCTCGCGGAACACCACGCCGCGGGCGACAGAAGGAGGAAGAGCATGGGCTATTGGAGAGACCGAGCCGAGTCGCTCGGCGAGTCGCTAACGATGGAGCATGAGTACAGTCGCGGCCTGCTCAAGGCGATCGACCAGGCAAGCAGGCGCCATGAAGCGGAGCTGGCAGCGCAGGCGGAGAGCCTCAAGGCCGGCTTCATCGAGGAGACGCGCCGCTCCAACGCCGCCACCGCCGAGCGCACGCGCCAGGAGACGCTGGAGACCGTTCTGAAGGCACTGGATTTGCCGGGCTACCGCGCGAATGGTGGCATGTTCCACCCATTCGATGCTTCCAAGACGCGTATCAACTACCCCACCGACCGCTTCTGGGCAGACCTCACGACTACTCTCGAGGTTCGTGCCGAACGCAAGGCGGCCGACGAGCGCGCCGCCACAGAGGCGAAGATCGCGGACCTCGGCAAGCAGGCCGGCATTAAACCCGAAGAGAGCACGGACTTCGGGAAGTACGTCGCGCACCTCCTCAGCGATCCCAATGGGCCGAGCGTGGTTAGCTTGCTCCTGGATGAGTCAATCAGTAAATCCTACGGCGAGGCGCAGCTACTCGGAGATCCTCGAGTAGAGCAGGGCAAGTCTCCCAAGCCCAAGAAGGGCGGCAAGAAGTGACCACCGTCGCCATCATCGCCGCCTGGGTGTACATCGCCCTCACTGTCATCGTCCTGCTCGCTTTGCCGTTTTCGATCGGCAAGCCCCGTGAACCCCGCACCGCCGGCGACTATGTCGCAACTTTCATCATCAGCTTGGCCCTCATTGGCATCCTCGTGATCCTCATGGGAGGCCAGCGATGAGCAAGATCTACACCAACGGCCAGCACGGATCCCACGACTTCGACGAGCGCGACCCATCCAGCGTCCTCCAGGCTCTCCTCTCCGAGGCCGAGGACCGCGTGAAGACCAAGCAGCGCGCCTTCGAGAACGCGGAGAACGCCGTCATCGCAGCTCAGATCGAGCTACAGGCGGCCATCGCCATCCGTGACCGCTACGACGTTGCACTTCTGGCGGGGAGCAAGTGACTCGGCCGACCGCATCCGTGACGCTGGAGGGCCCCGAGAACCTCATCCGACACATCGAGAAGCTCCAGGAAGTCATCACGAAGCGCAACGAGCAGATCGCGCGCCAGCAGGCAGAGATCCAGCGCCTCGAAGACGGCGAGCCGAGCCAGGAGGGTCTGAAGGAGGCATACCGCAAGGGCTACAAGGCCGCATGGAAGGAGGCCCAGGACGCATTGTATGGCGTTCAGCAGGGCATCAACTCCTTTACGCGCGATCGCTACCAGGCGGTTCTCAACGTCGACGCTTCGCAGCGGCTCGACGAGGAGATTCGGCCCGACAAGGATCCCAACGGCGGGACGAGGGAGGTCCGATGACTCCCCACGATGTCTACGGCGACAACGGCGAGATCATCGCCGAAGTGGACGAGCCCGAAACGGGCCCCCTGGATCACGTCTCCGCGCTTGCTCGCCGCGTCGGTGAGCGCCTGCGCGCGGAATGGCCTGGTCCCCGCACCACGGCGCACGGCGAGTTCCACATCTACCCGGCCGTGCGCCCCGGCGGCGGCACTGACCTGCTCATCCAGATGGCGGAGCGGATCATCGCAGAGGAGGAGGCCAAGTGATCTACGTCATCCTCTTTGCGCTGGTCGCCGGTGCGCTCCTCGCCATCTACAACGGGCCAACCAAGCCGAAAGGACCGAGATCATCATGACAAAGCCATGGATGGGAGTGACCCCGCCGCCGCACGGCCAGGGCTACTATCCCTGGGAAGGTTGGCCTGCGGCTTACCAGCCAATCACGGTCGGAAACCCCGATGTTATCCGCGGTCGCGTGGTGGAGCCCGATGTCTTCAACGTCCCGCAGAACTTCGGCCAGAAGTTAATCCGGGACGAACTGGATCGCCTCCAGAATCTCATCACCGAAGCTGTTGAACATAGTGCGACCGAGCATCTCATCGAGGCGCTGCGAGCCAAGGGCTACACCGTGACGCCGCCCACCACTACCGAAGGAACCGAATTATGACCGACATCAAGCTAAGCGTACGCAAGACCGTGAAGGTGAACATCGACGCCACTCACGAGAGCGAGGACGGCTACAAGATCAAGGCGCGCAGCATGGCTAGGGGCATCAAGCTCGAGATCAAGAGCCCCACGTCCTACTACGCGGACACCATCACCATTCCGGAAGGCCTTATCGAACCGCTCGGTGATGTTTTCGACGCTGTTCGTAAGGCTCGCGCCGAACAGGAGGCGGATCAGTGACCGCCATTACTGAAGAGAAGATCGACGCACTCCGGGCACTCCAGAAGCAGATCGGCGATGCGAACGGAGCGAAGGGGTTCCACGAAGAGGGACAGGAAGTCCGCGGCATGCTTCCGGTTTTCATTTCGACAGCTGGGAAATGGGGCACGCTTTCGACCTTCATGTCGAAGCTCTTCCGATTGCATCCGGCTATCGAGCGCAACTACTGGACGTCCCGCCTTGCGCTCATCACGACTGAAGTCGCCGAGGCCATCGAAGAACTTCGGCACGGTCGATCCGTCGACGAGACGCACTACCCCTCGGCGCCGCTCGGCGGGAATGCCATCCATGAGACGGGCGCGCCCGCCAAGCCCGAAGGTGTCCCCTCCGAGCTTGCCGACATCGTGATCCGCGCGTTCGATTTCGCGTATGAGGCGAACATCGATCTGGCATCCATGATCAACGAGAAGCTCGCATACAACGCAACGCGTGCGCACAAGCACGGGAAGGAGTTCTGATGACCAACATCGACCTGGACGCCGTCGACACGGATGTCATGCTCACCTTCTCCCCCGACCCGAGCCGCGAGGGGTACGCCGTCATCGAGTACGACGACGAGCACGGGGACACCCGCCTCGGCTCCTTCAAGATCCGCGACCTGCTGATCATCCTGCATGCCACCGCCGACTCCAGCTACCAGCCCGAGCAGACGCGCTCGAAGCCGCCGATCTGGATGAGGGAGAACTGATCGTGTACACGAACATGACCCTCAAGGACGGGGAGCGCGTCCCGTTCGCCAGCTACCGCTGCAAGGCGACGGCGAAGGAGGTGCGCAAGATCGGCGACTCGACGTACACGCACCGTTGCCGACTGCACATCGACCACGATGGCGAGCACTCCTGCATCTGCGGGCGCCACTGGGAGCCCCTGAAGGCGGCATCGTGAGCGCCGACGTCCGCGCCCTCATCCAGGCGCACCGCGACATGATCCGCGGCCACGAGGAGATCATCGCCCGCCTCGAGGCGCTGGACGCCCCAAAGGCTGAGCAGGCGGCCCCCGTTCACATCGCGGAGCCCCACCCATATCGAGGCCGCGTGCTGCGCGAGCCGGATACCGATGCGCCGATCCTGGCGCAGGAAGGCAACTGACCATGCGCAAGATCCAAGCCACCGGCTTCGAGCACGTTCACGCTGAGGACAGGCCGACGCTCTTCGTCAGCCACGGCCGCGGCAACAGTGGCCAGCCCGAGGTGCATCTGCACTTCTTCGACAGCGCGCTCGAGCAGGAAGTCCAGGGATGGTTTCCGGTCTCCGAGCTGCTCGCGGCGATCAAGGAGGGCGGCGAGTGAGCCTGGAAGCCACCGTGTATACGAAGACCGGCACCTATTGCGGTCAGTGCGTCACCACAATCCGCGCGCTGGAGAAGGCTGAAATCCCCTTTGAGGAAGTACCCGGTATCGACCTGCCGGAGAATGCCAATCTGCTCCAGATGTTCAAAGACCGCGGGCTCACCTCCGCGCCGATCGTCTTCGTGAAGATCTGGGACACCGACAAGTCGTACGACATGTACGCCTGGGCGGGATTCCGCCCGGACAAGATCGCCTGGCTTAGTGGACTAATCAAGGAGGCAGCGTGAGCGCGCTCACCGAGTATCAGGGGCTCACGGTCGGCCAGCACGTCACGGTCGGCGAGTTCAACCCGCGGAAGGTCTCCTGGCAGATCGTCTCATTCCAGCGCGCGACCGAGTCGCTCGTTTACGCGAGCATCGTGTCTGGCCTCGCCGGCCGCCACCAACTCGTGCCCGCAAACCGTCTATGCGCGTGGGCACCTGAAATCAAGGAGAAGAAGTGACCGAGAAGTCAGCACCGGTCGGCGTAGTCAAGATGGATGACCGCGGCCGGATCAACATCAAGAAGCACCTCATCGGCGAAGCCCCGCTGTCCTGGGTGGTCTACCGCTCCCCCGACGGTCAGCATCTCACACTCGAGGCGGTGACCCAGTGAGCCTAGCGCGCGGCGCGTTCATGCTCTACGACGGCCTTCTGCGCGTCGAGGTCGTTCGGGAGCTGGGCGACGGCATGGCGATCGTGAAGATTGGCGCTGACAGTCGCGTCGTCGACGTGAACCGGTTGACGGAGGTGGAGGGGTGAATGACGAAAGTGTCAACCACCCCTCCCACTACACGTCTGATCCCAGTGGTATCGAGTGCATCCAGATCACTCGGCATCGCAACTTCAATGTCGGCAACGCCATCAAATACCTCTGGAGAGCTGGCCTGAAGGTAGAGGGAGACCGCACGCTCGTCGAGAAGCAGTGCGAAGACCTGGAGAAGGCGATCTGGTACATCCAAGACGAGGTCGCCCGCCTCCGCTCCTCCTCACTCCAGCACTAGCCCAGATTCCAGGAGCACCGCCCCCAGGGCCCTCTCTACGGCCCGGATGAAGATGCCCCTGTCGAAGGCGAAGCAGTGGTCTCCGGCTTCCAGAACGATGAAGTCGGGGCCACTGCTCAGCTCTACGCAGCGACCGCCGTCGAACTCCCTGATTGTGGTGGTGCTCATTTCTTCTCCCCAGAGTATCGAACATCTGTTCGACAGAATCTATGCCACGTCACCGACATTGCCAACCCTGTGACTGTTCGCAGCCGATGCGTACCAGGCGAAGCTAGATGGAGCCGACCCCACGGTCAAGCGGGGGCCACGGAACGACCACAGCAGATATGTATCGCTAGCCTCTCTAGCCCTTCGAGGCAGGACGTGTACACTACACATTCAGTCCACTAATTCGTTCCAGGGAGCAAAAATGGCCCAGACCAAGGCCGCACCACGCCAAGCCGCCCCCACTGGCTACAGCACCGACACCCAGTTCTTCGCGTCTCGCTACCGCCAGGGTGGTCGAACCGTCTACTCGGTGGCCCTCACGCCCGACCAGATCATCAACAACATCCCGCGACCGAACCCCGAGCAGGCAAACCCCGGCAACCGCGCGATCCGGCCGGCGCACGCACAGGGCTTTGCGGACTACTACCTCCAGCATGACAACTGGATCATCCCCGGGCTCATCCTGCGCGCCCCGGACATCTTCGACTTCACCTCGGATCAGTCGGTCGTCACCGGAGACATTGACTTCGGGATGCTCTCCTACCCCAACCGCAAACGCCTCGAAATCCAGATCCTCGATGGCCAGCACCGTATCCTCGGCTTCCACCTCGCGATTGAGAAGGTCGGCGAGTTGCTCGCCAAGGCGAAGGACCACCGAGCCCGGGCGCTGAAGACCGACCACAAGAACTCGCGTCTCGTGAAGGACGCCGAGGCCGAGGTAGAACGCCTCGAGCGCAAACTCGACCGCTTCCACCAGGAGCGCGTTTCTGTCGAGATCCAGGTCATCGACGACATCGCCTCATTCCGCCAGGCATTCTTCGACATTGCAGACAACGCGCTCGGTATCTCGGCATCCGTCAAGGCGCGCTTCGATAAGCGCAAGGTCGTCAACCGCGCCTTCGCGATCGTCGCTGAGCACCCCCTGCTCGTCGGCCGCGTCGACCCCGAGAACGACCGCCTCGGGCGCACGGGGCCGTACCTGCTGTCCGCACGCCATGTCGTTGAGATCATTCGCGTCTCCAATGTAGGTATCGAAGGTCGTATCGGCGTCAAGCAGGAGAAGACGCTGAACGAGATCGAGGTGGCGAAGAAGGCTATGGCGTTCTTCGATGCCGCTCTCAAGGCCTTCCCGCAGCTTCAGGCGATACAGGATGGCACGCTGACGCCGGATCGCCTGCGCCAGATCTCCATGCTCGGCTCGCCCCTGTTCCTGCGCATCCTCGCCGGCGCATACTACGAGTTGCGCGACCCGGTAAAGCATGCCTGGAGCGACGCGCAGGTCATCGAGTACTTTGAGGCAATCGGAAAGCACCTCGCCGTCCCGCTGCACGCCAACACGATCTGGTTGAAGCACACGCCCGAGGACACCTTCAATGTGGGCGGATACGGCCCCAACGGTCGGCGCCAAGACATCATGAACCTCTCGCACGCGATGTGGGATTGGGCCCTGGATCACGCCGACTTCGTCTGGGCCGATCCCGAGCCTGCGCCGAAGCCCGAGCCGACCAAGGATGAGCTGGAGATCGACTACAGCGACCTCGGCGACGAGGCCCTGGCTGAGCGCCTGAAGGCAGAAGACCTCGCATCGGGGATCAGCAAGAAGTAGGGGACACGAATGGAAAGAACCCCGCCCGGAGCGATCACGGGCGGGGTTCTTCTCGTGCAGACTCGGCTTACCTCCGCCAGTTTAGATCACAGAATCAGGATTAGTCCACTAATCGGCTAGAATCGATCCATGTCCGAGGATATGGAACTGAGCGAGTTCGATGAGAAGATCCTCGGGATGGCTGACTACATGAGCCCCGAGCAAATCAGCAAGAAGCTCGGTGGCGCCGTTTCCGCAGCCAAGATCCGCCTCCAGCTTCAGCGCCTGCTCGAAGACGTCGACTGGATCACCGAGGCGCAGCGCGAGAACCTCCTCTTCCGCCGCATGCACATGATTCTCGCCAAGCTCGAGAGAATCCCCGGCTCTCAATGGGATCTCGACAACCTGAAGGTGCAGCTCGCGACCCTGAAGGAACTGGGCAACCGCTTCGACAAGCGCCGGCAGGCCAACGAGGTCGACCTCGAGCGCTACGACCGGAATGTCGCTCTTGAGATGGCCCGCGTCTACGACATCGCCCTGTCCTATGTGAAGGGTGCCCTCCGTTCCGAGGTCGACGCCGAAAGATGGGATGAGGTCGCCCGAGCAGCGCTCGAGCATGCTCAGGGTGAGCTGATGAAGAAGGCGATCGAGGCCTAAATTAACTTGGCATGTGCAGCATTAGTGGACTAAAATACCTGTTATGACAGTCTGTGGGTTTGCTGGCTGCGGTCTTCCCGTAACGTACCGCGGATACTGTCGCACGCATTACGGGCAGTGGAGAGCCGGCGAGCAACTGCGCCCATTTACCCCTCGCGTGCGGAGCGCGACACTACGCCTCTGTTCGGTGGATGGCTGCTCTCGGCGCCATCAGGCCAAGGGCTATTGCGACGCTCACTACCAGCAGCTCAGGGCCGGGAAGCCGATTGGCCCGATACGCAGGTATGGCGAGCTGGGCAAGCCATGCCCGGCGAAAGAGTGCGGTCGTCCAATAGCCGTTGGCGGTCTCTGCTGGACCCACTACGAGCAGGCGAGGACGGGTAAAAAGCTGACGGAGATTGCTCGGCGGGAGAAACAGTCTGGCAAGTGCCTAGTTCCCACATGCGACAAGCCGGCGAAATCGAGAAGCGTATGCGGGAACCATACAAGGCTTAGGACCAACTTCAACCTCACCGACGATCAGATAGTCTCCATCTTCTCTGATCCACATTGCGAGATTTGCGGAACTAGGAATCCAGGCAAGAGATACTTCCATATGGACCATGACCATTCCTGCTGTCCGGTAGCCGGTATGTCGTGCGGAAAGTGCGTGCGCGGCCTTCTCTGCGGAGCTTGTAACCGCGGCCTGGGCTCTTTGTCAGACGATATCGAGAAGCTGCAATCAGCGATCGAATACCTGGAGAAGTACCGTGCTGCTTAGTCCCCGGGTCTTCGACATGGCGATGGACGAGATCGCCGCGCGCTCCCGCAAGCGCATCTATCAGCACGACTATCTCGCCTGGGCGAGTGACATTCTGGGCCGTCGCTACTACGAGAAGATGGCCGAGATCATGGTCGAGTGCGCAACACCGTCGACCAGCAAGATCCGTAACGCGATCAAGAGTGCAAACGGCTGTGGCAAGTCCTTCACTGTCTCCGATCTCGTTACGTGGTGGGTTACCGCCTTCCCGCCGGAGGAATCGCTTGCCCTTGTCTCGGCCAACGGTAGGCAGCAGATCCAGACTGTCATTTTCAAATACCTCAAGGATGCTTGGGGTTATATGGCAACCGAGCACAAGGCTGGGCGTCAGGGAGCGCCGACTGGATGGATCTCAGAGACGCTCGAGTGGAACTACATGAAGCCGGATGGCTCGGGTAAAGAGGCCTTGGTCATCGGCAAGCGCCCAGCAGATCAAGACATCGTCTCGAGCTTCCAGGGAACACGTAAGCGCCGCACCTTCGTGGGTCTCGATGAGATGGGCGGTCTCCCTGACGACCTACTCACGGCCGCTGAGGCCGTCGCCACGGGGCGCGATTCACGCATTGTCGGCATTGGAAACCCCGACCGCCGCGGGACCATGTTCTTCAACCTCTTTACCACTGACCAGGGCGCCGACTGGAATCTCCACACTATCTCCGCCTACGACCTGCCAACAATGACCGGTGAACACGTCTACGACGATCCCGATATCGAGGCGAAAATGCTCGATGGGCTCCAGAGTCGGCTCTGGATTGCTCACAAAGAGCGCGCTTGGATGTCTGGCGGAGAGATTGTTCCAGATGAGATGTTCCCCGCCGATCCGCAGTTCAATCGTCGCATCGGCGGGACGCCGAACGGCCGCTTCAAGGCAAAGGTGCTCGGCGAGTTCCCCGGCGATGCCGACAACACTTTCTTCAGCGAAGATCACATCAACAAGGCGATCGCGACGGAGATTGAGCCAAATGAAACCCTGCGCCCCGTTCTTGGATGTGATATCGCGACGACGGGCGAGGACGAGTCCGTCGTCTACGTGAATCGCGGCGGGCATCTTCGCCTCTTCGACAAGACCATCTCCTACATGGATGGCAGGGAGCAGCGCGAGACTTCCGGCGTCTGGAGCAAGGAGGACACCCTCACCGCAGCCCGGCGCATCCACGCGATCGCGAAGTACACCAACGCTAGCGAAGTTCGCATCGATGGTAATGCTGTCGGCTCTGGCGTGGCGACTGACCTCATGCGACTGGAGGAGTTCGCTGACAAGGACTACGAGGTCGTCCGCGTCGTCGGCTCATACTCGTCGAGTGACATCGCGCGCTGGAGGATCTGGCGTGACGAGATCCACGACTACTTCGCGGACCAGATGCGCGACGGTCTCCTGGACATCGATCCCGAGGACACCCAGCTCCGTGACGAGCTGATGCTCATCACGTACACGCTCGTGAGCGGCGCCATCAAGATCGACAAGAAGAGCGACATGAAGACAGTGCTCGGCGGCTCCCCCGACCGAGCCGACGCCGCCATGTACGCAGTCATCGACACGGACGCCATGCTTGAGCGCGAGCGCAGCGGCATCCCAGACGGCGCGAAGGTCGCCGGCGACCCCAGCGACTTCATCGAGGAGATCGATGAGGCGCTCTATGACGACGGAATGCCGGACTGGTAGACCGGGATTAGCCCACTAATTCACCCTAAAATGGTGGGTATGGACACCGTCGAACTGTCGCCCGATGCCGCTCTGAGCCGGGCGCAGGCGGTCATTGAGGTGATCCACGAGAACGGCGAGTTGCGCGAGGCAATGTCCGCAGCGATGCGGGCACTGAAGGTCGAAGACGAGAACTGGACCAGCGCTTTCAGTGGCGACGGTTATGAGGGGCCGAGTCTGGAAGACATCCAGCGCGGTGCCGAGGAGATCCGCATGGCGATGGTCAAGTCGCCGATCATCGACCGGGGGGCGCAACTGCGCCACTCATACACATGGTCGAAGGGCGTCAAGCTTCCGAAGACGAAGCCTGCCGACTATGGCAACCGACGCGGCCCGAAGAGTCGTCTTGACAGAGCGCATGAAGCATTCCTGGATGACATCAACCAGCGCAACATCTTCAGCGACGTGGCTCACGAGGAGATGGAGCGCGCGCTCTACTCCGACGGTAACTTCTTCCTCCTCGGAGACATCGCATCTCGAACGCTCCGTCGTGTGCCGCTGAAGGAGATTGCCGGCTTCATCTCTAACCCCGACCACAACGACGAGGTATGGGCGTGGAAGCGGACGTGGAACTCGGTAGATGCCGATGGCAACAGCGCGACCAAGAGTGCCTGGTACTTCACCACCGACTGCCCCACCCCGCGAAAGAACCGACCGAAGAAGATCCGAGGCGTAGACGTCGACGAGTCGAAGGAGTTCCTGGTGCACTCCGTGAACCGCCAGGTTGGCTGGCCGCTCGGCATCCCCGACGCCATCGCGATCATCGCGTGGGCAAAGCTGTACAGCGAGTTCATGAAGTACGGCTACATCATGAACCGCGCCCTCGCCTCGATCGCCTTCAAGAGCGACCCGAAGACGAAGACGCAGGGCGAGAAGCAGGCGCTCCGCCTCGCGAGCGCAACGGGTGCAGGCCAGACCGCCATCGGCGCCAACGTCACTCCCCTCAACTCGGCCGGCAAGGGCTACGACTTCGACGCGGGGCGCCCGATCGCGGCCATGGTAGCGACCGGCGTCCAGGTATCGATCGTGCACCTCTTGTCGGACCCGGGCGCCGCCGGATCCAGCTACTCAGCCGCGGAGAGCCTCGATCTGCCGACGCGACGCGCTATTGCTGCGCGGCAAAAGTCTTGGTCGCTCTTCCTCGAGCGCGTGCTCCGCTGGATTGGCATCGATGAGCCTGTTGTCACGTTCCCGCCGCTCGTCGACCCCGACTTCTACCGAGAGATGCAGTCCATCATCCTCGGCTGGAACTCCGGCACACTGCACGTCTCCGAGGTGCGCATGCGCCTGATTGAACTGCTCGATATCGTCACGGACGAAACCGATGCCCCCGAGGGTGTCATGCTTCCTAACAACGAGAAGTCGTGGCGGCGCGGCGATATCGATCCCAAGGATGGTCCCGCCGGTTCGACTTCATCCACGGCGTCCCCCGATCAAGGGCGTGGCAATGGCGCCGGCAACGCGCCGACGGCGCATAGCCTCTCGATGTCGGGGTTCAACGATCCGCAAATCAGCGAGAAGTTGGAACAGATCCTCGAACTGCTGAACCGATGATCACTCGTTTTAGTGGACTAATTCGCCCCTACCATTGAAAGTATGACGAAGCGCCTGCTCCACGAGTCCGGCGGTGCGCTGTCCGCTTCTGAGGGCAAGTGGTCGGCGACTCTCATCACCCCAGGGACTGGATCCAGTGGGGTGTATGCCGCTGAGATGCTCGCCGAGTATGCCCCCCGCGCCTTCAAGAAGGGCATGAAGCTCTGGTGGGGTCACCCTAAGGACGATGAAGGCCCTGGCGCACGTGATGCCCGCGACCAGTGGGGCGTCCTTGACGAGGATGCCTCCGTGAACGCCGCCGGTGAGGTTGAGGGAAAGATCCGCCTCCTCCCCCACTGGAAGGACGTCGTTGAGTCGCTCGGTGACCAAGCCTCTCTGTCCATCTATGCGATGGGTGAATCAGACAAGGACGGGAATATCACCGCGCTTCTTGAGAGCGAGGTGAACAGCGTCGACATCGTCGCATACCCCGGTCGAGCTGGATCCGGGCTGAAAGCAAAGCTTGAGGCCGCGCGTGCGGCCTCTGAAACACCTGGCGTCACCTCGGCGTCTCAGGAGAAAGAAGACGGAATGGACAAGGTTCTGGAGGCCCTCGCTGGCTTCGAGACTCGTTTCAACGCCTTCGTGAACGAGTCCAAGGTCGCCACGGCCGCGGAGGCTCAGGCCAAGGTTGACGCCGAGGCACTCGCCAACGCGGGCAAGACGGCCGTCGAGAAGTTCCGCGCTTCGATGAAGCTTATCGAAGCGGCAGAACTGCTCGAGCCGATCGCGGAGTCGCTCGCAGAGCGCGCCGCCGACGGTGAGGACATCACGGAGGCATCGATCGCCAAGGCCAAGGAGCAGTCGGAGCGGATGCTTGAGTCCGCCAAGACCCAGCTCGGCGGCTTCCACGAGGAGGCGGCAGACCGCTTCCGAGTTCACGAGACCGGCAGCGACGCTGACTTCAGCATCGCAGGATGGGGTGCCTGATGGCCAAGAACGCGGTTTTCCCGTACAGCGAGCTGCTGACCGAGATCTGGCCCGTGCCGAACACCACGGCGCCCGGAACTCCCCTGCTCAGCACGACCAATCAGCCCGGCGTCGCACTCGTCGGCGCCAACGGCTACGTCCAGTCGCAGGCCGTCGGCCCGTACACGATCTCTGGCATCCCCTCGGGCGGCCAGAGCCTGAAGGACGGCACCGTCTCGGTGGCAACTGATGGCACCTGGGAGTTCACCGTCGCCGGTGCTTCCAACTCGATCGTGCAGAACACCCTGGTGTACATCACCTCGGCCGGCGCCGTCACCCTGACCGCGACGGGCAACACGCCCTTCGGCAAGGTCAACTACCCGCGGGATTACGTCTACAAGACCGGAATCCTGCCCGTCAAGATCGGAGTGTTCGTCTGATGACCGAGTACAAGGACAAGTTCACTCTCGACGGGAAGCTGACCCCGCAGCGTGGAGTGACCAAGGCCAAGGTCGCCGAGGCCAAGACCCTCATGCAGCGCGCTCTCGCCGGTGACTATGTCGCCGACGCGGAACTGCGACGCAAGGTCACCGCCGAGGCATACTCCTCGAGCGACCTGGCGCCCGCTGTGGCGTACCTCGTCTCGCTCCAGGTGATCCCGCAGCTCGACAAGCCGGAGTACAGCGTTTCGGACCTGGCCTCGACGCGAGTCGTGCCGGACTTCCGCCCCGCGGTGCTTTACTCGCTGTACGGCGATTTGACCGGCCCGGGCCTGGACGCCAACGGCGCCCCGGTTCACGTCCCCGAGGGTACGAACTACCCGACGGTGACGGTCGCCGGCGTCGAGTCGTTCTACTCGAAGCTCCAGAAGCGCGGTGTGCGGTTCGACTTCACCTGGGAGGCCCAGGTGAACGACACGGTCGGCTTCTTCTCCGACCTGCCGCGAGAGATCGCCACCCTCGCCCACGAGGCCGAGTACACCGAGGTTCTGGACGCCATCCTCTCCTCGACGATCGGACTCGCTGGCGGCACGCTGCCCAACGGCACTGTCGTGCCCGCTAACTCGAAGATCACGCCGGATGCCCTGTGGCAGGCGAAGATCGAGCTGGCGAACCGCACGATCAACGGCCGCAAGGTCGGCTCGCTGTCGGGCTACAACGTGCTCGTGCCCGTCGGTACGCGCGACTTCATCATGTACCTGCTCAACCAGCAGATGATCTCGTTCGACAAGAACTCGATCCGCTACACGGGTGACTCGTACTACCAGGGCGCACTCGGCAACATCACCATCGTCGAGTCGCCTCGCGTGACCGGCACCAACTGGGTCATGCTCCCGAAGCCAGGCGCCACCCGCCGCCCGTCGATCGAGCTGCTCAAGCTGCGCGGCTACGAGACCGCGGAGCTGCGAGTGCGCCAGGAGGGTGGCGATGCCTCCTTCGACACCGACACGAAGGCTTTCCGCCTGCGTCACGTCGTCGGTGGTGCGAACTGGGACGAGAAGTACGTCGTCAAGTCCACCGGCGCTGCGTAAACAACGCGCCACAGAGGGCCGTCCCCACAAGGGGCGGCCCTCTCGCCGTTCCCGCTGGCCGCAAGGATTAGTCCACTAAACTGAGGTCATGGCCAACGCAGGAGTCTTCCCCCCGGACGTCACGTCGAACGTCGGACTTCTGCGCATTCTGATCAACGACACCGCTGGCGTCCCCCTGAGCCCGCCGGTGTCCGGTCAGGCCGACTACCCGCTCTGGTCCGACAACTCGCTCCTGGGGGCGCTCATCGTCGCTGGTGACGTTGTTTACCGCGCTGCCGGCGACCTCTACTCGGCGCTCGCGGCCGAGTACGCGCAGGATGAAGAGTCGATCAAGACCGACGACCTCGCAGTTGACCGTAAGGGGAAGGCTGCCACCTTCCTGAAGATCGCGCAGTCCTTTTACGCGCGAGCGGACTCCGATGCCGCGACTACGGACAGCGACTACTTCGACCTCGCGCCGATGGGCACGAGCGCCTATTCGCAGGCCGTGGAAGCGGGCGTGTGGCCCGAGCTGTGGTGCGAACAGCCCTGGGCACCGCTGGAACCCTACGAGCCCGTCACGCCTCCCCCGCCGGCGCCCAGCGGGTACGGCTACTAATGACCGCACGCGCAGAGATCGTGGGACTCAAGGGCGATAACCTTCGCTTCGATTGCCCCGGATGTCGCGAGCCGCACATCGTCGTGGTGCCACCGCACCCGAATGCTTGGGACTGGAATGGCGATGTCCAGAGTCCGACTCTGAGCCCGTCTATTCTTGTTCAGGGCGGTGAGAACGATGTCAGATGCCACTCTTTTGTTCGCGGTGGAGTGATCGAGTTCTTGCTGGATTGCAGTCATGATCTTGCAGGCCAATCCGTCCAGTTGCCAGGCGCCGGAGCATACGGCTACTGAGTCGTTTCGCTACACGGCTGCTACACGGAAGGCTCCCGGTTGCTCGGGAGCCTTCTTGCCGATGGCCGAAGATCCGCGTGATTCCGGGCTGGTAGCGGGAGCGGGGCTTGAACCCGCGACCTCACGATTATGAGTCGTGCGCTCTCACCAACTGAGAAAAGGGGGCAAACTGGCTTGTTGCGAACTGTGCGCGAGGTCGCATGTTGCGCGTCTTTTCGCGGTTTTGGCGTTCGAGCGGGGTGCGGTTAGTGGCATCTTGTGGAGGGGTGCGGCTACACATTCGCTACTCACTCGAGCGCCTTGAGCACGTCGCCGAAGTCCAGATCTCCGTGGTGCGCGTAGCGCTCGGTGACCGCGATCGATGAGTGGCCCAGGAGCAGCGAGACCTTTGAGATGGCCATCCCCGACTGGAGCAACCAGGAGGCGTAGGAGTGGCGAAGGTCGTGCACTCGACCACCGGTGTCGAGCGGCGCCCAGACGGTCTTTCGCCACAGTGAGAGCTGCACGGGGAAGATTCGGTCCCGAGCGTTCTCGGCGAATGGATCCAGTCGCTCCGCCACCCACGCGGGGACGGGAACGTCCCGGATGGCTCGAGACTTCGGGTACGGGCGCATCTGCTTCGTGCGCGTGTCCCACACCTCCGCTACTCGAATGATCCGACGTACAGGGTTGTAACGGTGTGGCATAAGCCCCACGGCCTCCCCCCACCGCAGGCCAGTGCCAGCGAGCAGGGAGATGAGCGCCTTGTCCCGCTCAGCTTCGGTGTTGTCGACGAAGCGGTCGACCTGAGCGCGGGTGAAGTACCGAACGATGTCCTTCTCGCCATTCGGCAGCTTAAGCCGGTAGGCGGGGTTAGTGGACAGAATCTCCGCATCCACGGCCGCCGACAGGGAGGCGGCGAAGATGCTGACGATTCGGTAGACGCTCGACTCCGAGAGACCCGACGCGCCAAGCTCGGCGGCCCATGCCTTCACTTCGTAGCGAGTGATGTTGGCGAGCGGCACCTTCTCCCACTTCTTGCGGATGTGGTTGTTGACCTGTGACATGTCCCGGCGCAGTGTCCCCGGGGCCACATTGCGCTTCGGCCACCACTCGTCGAGCCAGTCTCCCCACGCGCGGCCGCCCGCCTTCGGGTCGCGCCATCCCGGCTTGTTCGCCGCCTCCTCGGCATCGATCGCCTTCGCAAGCGCCTGTTCCCAGTACGGGTAGGTTCCTGCTGAGCGAGTCTTGCCGTCGGGCCCGCGGTAGAGCCCGCGGTACTTGCCGCTGGGCGACTTCTGATACCAAGCCATTGCGAAAGAGTAGCAAACTGGGCATCTGTCGGCGTATAGTGAATTAGTCCACTAATCCAGGAGGAGGAACTGTGATCTTGAAGATGTCGGAGATGGAGAGAAGGTCCGGCCTTTCGCGGTACACGCTCATGCGTGCGCTGAAAGCTGGCAAGCTCCACGGCATGCACACCGGCGTCAACGGCACATGGCGTGTCCGTGAGGAGTGCTTCGAGAACTGGCTCGAGGGCGAGCGGTGCGCCCATCAGGCGGTGGCGGCATGAGCAAGACGACCGCTCAACTGACCGATCCATGTCCCCACTGCGGCGGAGACGCGTTCGAGCACTGCCTGGCGACCCCAAGTTGCACGGGACCCCAGCCGAGTGGACCGCCGCGCGGGTGGCATCCGTTCGGGACTCACGCAGGCGTTCCAGGGCTGATGGAGTTCTCCGAGGCGCTGGACGATGCCGGCATGCCGATGTGGGAACGATTGGCACTCCGAGCGGGGGCCTCGGAGTGAGCGCTCTGAGCCCGCGTCAGATGTTCCTGCTCGATGAGGCGTGCAAGCCGATCGCGGAAGCGTTCGAGCCGCCGTACCTCGTCGGAACAGCCGTCACCCGCCAGGAGTACCGCGATGTCGACGTGCGGCTAATCCTCGCCGACGAGCGCTACGGGCGTCTGCGCAAGGCGGTCGGCAAGCGTGGCCTCGCGCTCCTGGGGCTCGCGATCGGTGAGTACCTCGCGGCCCGGACCGGGCTGCCGATCGACTTCCAGATCCAGCAGCAGACAGCCGCGAACCATCACCACCCGGGCGGTATGCGGAACCCGCTGGGTCTGCGTCACCTCGGCAACTACGGCGGCGATGCGCCACTTCTCAAGGTGACCAGTTCGGAAGGACGGGAGCAAGGTGCCTAGGATCCGCACCACTCGCCAGGCGCGCGCGCTCCGCCCGATCGCTGCTGAGCGTGCGCGGCAGTCGCACTTCCACGCGGGAGATCGTGCCCTCCACCGCGGCATAACGTGGGGCGAGGTTGACATCCTTCTGATCGTGCCACGCAAGCCTTACAACAGTGCGATCTTCCGCGGGCGCAGCGCAGCGTTCATCGGCAGCCTGGCTGACGTCCACCCCGTAGCCCCCATCGATTAGCCCACTAAACTGGCATCATGCCCATGAAGCCTATCCAAAAGGACTGGGCGGCCTCGATCTTCCAGGTCGCCCAGGAGTTCATGGACGGCGAGCTGTGCGTCATCAAGCCGGGGACGCCCGGAACCTACGACCCGGTGACAGATGAAGTCACGGGCGGAACGCCGGATCAGGTGATCATTGACTGGCGAGCCGCTCGCGCACAGCACATCCGCATGCCGCTCGAGACTAACGACAGCAACGGCTGGACGGCGCGCCGGCGCTTCCGCTTCCAGATGGAGTTGCGCGAGAATGACCCCGCTATCACGCAGGGTCTCGTCGTGCGCTACCGCGGCGGCAAGGATCCCGCGCTTTCCGCGCTCAGCTATCAGGTCATCTCCGCCGTCAACTCCTCGCACGCCCCGCTTCGCACCATCGAGACGATGACCGAGCAGAAGCCCGTCACCGAGGATGCACCGTGATCGGTATCCAGTGGCAGGGCTTCGACATCAAGGATCTCGAGCACGAGATCCACGCCATCATCGACCAGATCGAAGTCGACGCACGCCAGGTTCTCGACGACATTGCGCGTGAAGTGGTCGACGAGATGTACTCGATCCTCATCGCCGCGCGCACGGCAACCGGTGACCTCCGCGAAGCCGCTGGTCAGGGTATCGCAGGCCGTGTCGACACCGGCTCTATGGCTCGGGACATCAAGGCCGCCTTGGAATCCGACATCGATGGCGCCGTGGTACTCACCTGGGGCTGGGTGAATAACGTTGAACCGTATTATCTGGCGCAGGAGTACGGAACCACCAAGATCCGCGCGATGTCCGCTCTCCAGCAGTCCTACGTCAAGGGGCGCGAGCGCCTCCGTGAGCGTCTGCAAGCGATGGGTCTGGAGGTTCACTGATGGCTGCGAACGGACTCGCAGAACGGCGCGCAACGCTGGCGCGCGTGAAGACGCTGGTCGGTGGTCGCGTGTGGGAGTCGGCTCTGCCCGATGACCAGACAGTCCCCATCGGCCCGGACGGCAAGGTCAAGCCGTACATCGTCCTCGACTTCGGCGCCCCGGTGCGCGTGATGAGCGATCGCATGCTTGCTAACCCCGAGAAGGGCCAGCCCCACACACTCCCCCTCAACGCCGCGTGTATCGCGGGTGATGCCGACTCTGCTGCGGCTGTTGCGGCAGCCCTGTTCGACCTGCTCGTCGACTGGGCACCCAGCGCAACTGCCGACCCGTTCGAGGCCAAGGGGGGCTACGGAACGAATCGCCCCGCGACGGGCAAGACCCCATCGCAGTTCATCGCCGGGATTTTTCTTGAATCCACAGTTAACGTCGACTGGGTAGCACCCGCTTAAGCCTTCCCGCTTCGTTTTAGTGGACTAATTCGCCTCTACCATTGAAGGTATGACGGACCTGAAGAGCTATCGCCACAAGCGAACTGGCCTGCTTCAGCAGTTGAGCCCCCGCGTCGCCGACTTCGTTCCCGAACTCGAGGAAGTCGCGCCTGACGCGAAGCCCCTCGCCTACACGCCCATCCCCAAGGAGGCCGTCGCGCAGGTCGCCTCCCAGACCCGCAAGGCCGCGAAGGCTGAGGAGAAGTAGACATGGTCGACAAAATCATCAACGAAACCGACACGGTGGTTTTGATCGGCGCCTACGAGGTGCTCGGCTCTCCCAAGGCGGTTCTGCCCACGGGCCTCGTCGACTGGGATGCGCTGACCGCGGCGAACATCAACTACTACGCCGCCGTCACCACGCCCGCTCACGCCAACGCAGGCGCCGGCGGCAACGTGACGTGCGCGATCGCTGCGGACAGCTTTACGCTGAACATGACGGACTCTACCGAAGAGGAAGACAAGACTCTCTGCGACCCGGGTAACTCCGTCGATCTCGGCGAGCTGAACTTCGACGCTGAGATCTCTGGGTACCGCGACGCGAACCCCGCGGCCACCGACAGTGTCTTCAACCTCTGGAAGAACCTGACGTTCAAGGCGGATGTTCCCTACATCATCGTCCACCGCGTCGGCTATGACTCCTCGACTGCCTTCGCCGTGGGCCAGGAGATCTACACGTACTACGTGCACACCGATCACCCGCAGAACGTTCACGCGGACGGCAAGAAGCAGAAGATCATGCAGTCCTTCATCAAGAAGGCCGCGCTCGGCCCCCGTAACCTGGCCGCGTAAGGAGCTAGACGATGCCCGCTACGAAAATCTCGTCCAATAAGAACACTGGACTCTTCATCGGAGTGAAGTCCGCTGTCGCTGACGTCTACAAGCCCACGAAGGCCGAACTCGACACGCTGACCAATGCCTCCGACGACACCAAGTGGGACGGCTACGACTTCAAGATCGACTCGTCCGACACCGACGAGGACCGCGTTCTCACCGACTCGTCGACGACCTCGACGCGCGGCTACGAGAACTTCGGCGGTAGCATCTCGTTCTTCCCGCCATTGCCGACGGACCTCACGTCCAAGGCACGCGTCGTTCGCCAGCTCGTGAGCACACCGCACACTGAGCTGGTCCTCGCCCAGCGCGACGGCTACCCCGCCTCTACTGCGTGGGCCGCCGGCCAGGTGTTCAACGACTACCACGTCATCACCGACGCCAACAACGAGCAGCGCGGCAACAAGAACCGCTACTACTCGATCAACTTCCGCCAAAAGGGCGGCGTCGGCGTCAACCGCATCGTCCCTTCTGCCGTTGCGACGGCCGTGACGATCGCCGGCGGATCCACGGTCACCGTCGGCGCGTCGATTCAGCTCAAGGCTACCTACGAAGGCAACGACATCACCGTCGGCGCCAACTGGGTCTCGAGCGACGAGACTAAGGCTGTCGTAACGCCGCACGGCCGCGTGATCGGCATCGCGGCGGGACCGGTGAACATCAGCGCCACCTACCCCGGCTCCGCCGCGGGCACGCCCAAGTCCATCACTGTCAGCTAAGGGGTTTCAGGATGCCGACACTTAACCTGCCGGCTCGCGGCGAAATCCCCTGGGACGGCAAGATCAATGCCGCTCTTGAAACCCTGAGCGACGCCGTCGACGCGGCTATCCCTTCCACGCAGAAGGGTGCTGCGTCCGGCGTTGCCCCGCTGGATTCAGACTCCAGGGTGCCGGATGCGAACCTGCCGACGCGACTGGGGGCTGCTGAACTATCCGCCGCCTTTGTGGCAGTGCGCACCTCGGATGGTCACACCCTCCCGCCGTCCACGATCGTCGTGATCACGCTCGATAGGACGCTCGCGCAGGTGACCGCCGTACCCGCCGCCGAAATCGCTGACATCACGTTCGAGGAGGTCTGAGCAATGGGCTACATGACTGACTACCGCGGGTCCGGCTATCGTCTCGACGAGTTCATCCCTGAGCGCGATATGGGTGGTGTGCTCGCGCACTTCGACCCCGACGATGTTCCCGGGTCGAACGGAGCGAGCATCTCAACATGGGCGGCTCGCTGGGGCGGAGTCACCTTCAATCTCACCCCGGCGGCAAAGCCTACGGTCCTCGCAGCCGCGATCACCGATGCTGAGGGTCGGCCTCACAAGATGGTGCGCTGCGCGACGTCCTCCTACCTGCGCAACGTCACGTCGATCAACGACACGGCTCCGTCCGGCGGGCATCCTCAGCCGCTGAGTTTCGTCTTCGTCATCCGGATCACGGCGTCCGCGGCGACGGCTTCCAACCATCTGGTTTTCGGCGCGTCTGGAGCGAACCTCCAACTCGCGCAGCAGGGCCAGGCCCTCTACGTCAACGCCGGAACGGCGGGGAACGTCCAGGGGCCGGAACTCACCGACGGAGCCGTGCACGTCGTGGTCGCGACGATGACGACTGCTGGATGGCGGATCTACGTCGACGGCTATCTCGTCGGATCGACGTCGGGAACTCAGCAACAGGGCAGCGGCGTGCTCGGAAACCTCTTCATCGGCTCGGGCCTCGGAGTTGCTCTGCCCGCCGGAGTCACATTCGACTACGGCGACCTCATCGTTTCGACCTCGCCCATCACGCCGGCTCGAGTCGCCGCCGTCACGGCAGCGCTCGCGAAGAAGTGGGGGATTGCAACCACTGGGGCGCAACGCAACGGCGTCGACTTCGTGGATACCGTTGACTCGGCGGGCCAGCCCGTCCGTTACTGGATGCCTCCCGGAACCGGGGCTGCTCCACTCCTCATCTGGTCGCACCCGTACACGCAGACGGAGCAGATCGCACATGGCGTCAATGTCTACCCGTGGGTGCACGCGGCTGTGCAGGAGGGGTGGATGGTCGCGGCATCTCGCATGCACGACGCGAACTGGGGTAACGACCAGGCGCAGACAGATATCGCGAATCTGCACACGCTGATCAACGGGATCCGTCCTGTCTCCAAGACGCTGCTCGTCGGTGGCTCCATGGGTGGTCTGGCGTCGATGATCGCGGCAGCCCGTGGCACCGTCCCGAACATCGCGGGTGTCGCAGTGAGTGACGCGGTGCTGGACCTCGTCTGGGCTTACACCGGCAACTCCGGAGGCTATACGTCCGCGATCAACGCTGCGTACGGCATCTCTGCCGTCGGCGGCATTCCGGCGGCGAACGATCCGATGCAGATCTCGGCATCAGCATTCGGTGGTCGGCGCTACCGCTTCTACGCGTCGAGTTCTGACGCGAGTGTCGCGAAGTCGGCCAACGTCGATGCGTTCCGGACGAAGATCGGATCGGTTGCCGCCGAAGCGGGGCTGGTGACGCACAACACGAGCGGGCATCTGAATGCGGGAGCCTTCCCTCCCGCAGATCTTGTCGCGTTCGCGAAGCGGTGCGGACTCTAGCTACCGGCCATCGTCGGCACCATCGTCGTTGATGCGGCGATGCTCGCGCTCTCCAGTTTCCGAAGGCTGGACAGGGAGAGCGCGAGCATCGGCCATGCCACCCAGGAGATGTAGGAGAACGAGTAGAAGTTGGTGGGAGACTCAAGCCAGCCGAGAACAACGAAAGTAACGGGCCAGGGCGTCAGCGCCCAATATCCAAGACGGCCCAGTCGCCAGGAGTGGCGGAGCATGACGAGCCACAGGACGACGAGGGCAGCTAGCCCGACGCCTCCCGCCAGTAGCAAGGTGTTCACGGCCATATTGTGACCGTGGTAAGCGAGCGCGCCAAAGTTGGATTGGCTTTCGGATATTCGGTAGTAGACGTCAACGCCGAAGCCGAGGATCGGACTTCCGTGCGCGAACTCAAGGGACCGCGACCAGATGTATCCGCGCCCGGAATAGGCAGCAGGATCGTTGTTGAGAAGCACGATGAGGAACGTGATTGGAACCACAGCAACGTAGATGCCAATCAGAAGGACTCTGGCGAGGAAGTCGGCGCGATGCGTCAACACGTACCAGATTCCGGCGACCAGGAGTCCGAGAATTCCAGCTGTGAGGCCGGTACGTGATCCGGTCCAGAGCAGTCCGAAGAGGACGATGACCACGCTGATTGCGCGTGACCTCGGCTTCTCCAGGAGAAGTACCGTGGGGAGTCCGAGAGCTAGTGTCTGTCCGAGATTGTTCGGGTGGTAGGTCGGCCCGACAAGGAGAGTGTCGCCGATAAACGCCTTGGCATCCGGTACGCCGGCTTGGCTCATCAAGGCGACTGACGGCAGAAGAATGCCCATGGCTATCGAGACGACAGCAATGACGACGGTGAGGCGTCCGATAAGTCGGATGAGCCGAATCGGATCGTCGTAGCTTGCGATCAGGACGCCGATCAGTGCGTAGATGATCACCGCTACGCCGACGGTGTGGGACGCAATGTAGCTCGACACTGTAACGGCAGCGCAGGGAGCTAGATAGAGCCAGAGCCACCGGGGGAACCTCAACGTCCTTCGAAGCGCATCATGAACAAACGCGGCCGCCGTGGTGACCACGACGAGTGCTTGCAGGATGGCTTGCGAGGTTGCGCTGAGAGAGGTCTGAGCGAAGGTCTCGCCGAGCTGCGCTACTGGCCTGCTACCGAGGGTGACCTGAAGCAAAGACGGGATGAACGCGTAGCCGAAGGCGAAGATGATCGCCGCTCCCGCGATACTGCGGTATGCCGCGCGGGGCTTAGACCTCGTCATCACGTGCACTCTTGTTCGTTCTGAACTGAGAGAGACGCTCTACCAACGCCGCTCCGATCGCAACCAGAACGAATACGAGCATGGCGCACATCGCGACTGTCGTGATGACCGTTCCGGGGCCTGCAAGGAGCGTCACTAAGATCGCAGCAGCCACGACGACCAGCGAGGCTCGCATCAGAGTGTCCGGCTGCATAGACGAATCATGTCATGCGCACGTTGCGTGCGTGTGACGGGGCCCCTTGAGCGCTGGGCGATCGCGGTGACTTCCACGGGGTGCGCCAGCTAAACGCTGTAGTCGCGGTCAGATCCCGAGAGCCTGAATGGCGCTGACCAGGCGGGTTGCGAGGTAGTCGTAGCCCGCCTGGTTCGGGTGGTACTTGTCGTCTTGGAGAAGGCCGTCTGCGGCCATCGTGCTCATCCACGACTCGCCAAGGGGGTCAATCGTCATCGCCCCAAGATCACGTGCGGATTCAAGGATGATGGTGTTCATCTCTTCGACGTCGCTGGTCACGTCCGGGTACGGCCAGTAGATCCCGACGACGACGACCTTGGCGTCCGGTGCCGCGGTCTTCGCATTCCCGATCGTCTCTCGCACGGCTGCGCGGAATGCCCCGGGATTCTGCGGGTAGAGCTTCACGTCGTTGAGTCCGCCGGAGATCATCACCACGGAACTCTTCGCTGGCACACCGCTCGAGCGGCCCGGATATGGCGCCCTGGCGCCGCCTCCACCGTCAGCAAGGTAGCCGGTTCCCGATTGACCCATCGCGAACATCTGCCAGTTCATGGCCTTCGAGACCTGCGCCGGAATCGTGTTCGCGGTTGCGCCATAGCCTTCGATGTACGAGTCCCCAAGGAACGCAGCGCGAGGAAGCTGCGTTTGGGTCGGCATGGGTTTGGGCGTGAAATCAGCGACGTTGGGCGCGGCCGGGCCGGATCGAAGAGCGGCCACCGTCAACGCGATCGCGAGGATCGCGAGAACTGCGACACCAGCGATCGACCAAGGCAGCGCTGGACTGCGCTTCGAGCGACGTCGTTTCCCCATGCCGCCAGGTTAGCGGGTCCATACTGTCGCTCGAACCTGACCACTGCTCCATCGATAGTTCAGCATCACGACACAGCCCCCGGCTGGCCCTCACGGGCCGGTCGGGGGCTTTCGTCGTGCGCGAACACCGGCCGCTGTGTCCGAGGGGCGTCGTAGGCTGGGAGGCTCCCAAAGACGGGAGCGGCCCGAACCGGTGTTGGAGCACCGGCCGGGCCTTGGCAACATCCAGGATGAGTGGAGATCGCCGTGAGCGACACTACCGCGCCAACGCGCACCCAACCCAGCCCCCTCGCCGAGATCGCCCGCACAGGGTTTCTCGACCGGTACACCGCCGGCACCCGCCGCCTCTACGAACTCGACCTGCGGCTGTTCTTCGCATGGTGCGCGGAGCAGCAGCTCGACCCGCTCGACGCACGCCGACCGCACCTCGAAGCATTCGGCCGCCACCTGACCATTGAGCGGGGCAACAGTCCCCGCTCGGCGTGCCGGCGCTTGCAGACGATCCGATCCTTCTACCGTCTCGCCGTCGTCGACGAACTCATCGACCGTGACCCGACGATGCTTATGCGCATGCCCAGGTGGCACGTCGACCGGTCCACCATCGCCTACCTCACCCCAGCGCAAGTCGGGCAACTGCTCCATGCGGCAGAGACCATGTCGCCGGCGCACCACGCGCTGATCGCGTTGATGGCGATGCTCGGCCTCCGAGTGTCCGAAGCGTGCGCCGTGCAGATCGAAGACCTCACCGAAGATACGCTCGGCTACGTCGTCCTCACCGCGACCCGCAAGGGCGGGAAGACGTCACGGATGCCGATACCCGTCCCACTGCTCCGCATCCTCCGCCGCGCGATCGGTGACCGCACGACCGGGCCGGTGATCCTCACCCGTACGGGCCGCCAGCAGAACCGCCGCGGCGCGTACGACTGGTTCAAACGCGCCGCCACGCGCGCAGGACTCCCCGACAACGTGCACCCGCACACGCTCCGCCATGCCGCGATCAGCGCGCTCGTCAACGCCGGCGTACCCATGCATGAGGCGCAAGAGTTCGCCGACCACTCCGACATCCGCACCACCGCGCACTACTACCACCGACCCCTCACCCTCGACCAGCACGGAGCGCACGTCACCGCGAGACTCTTCGCCGCCGCAGCCTAGGGAGGCACCCGGATCGAGTTGCGCCGCACTCCTGATGGGCCGCCGCACGTTTGCAGATTTAGTCCACTAAACTGGATCCTGACCACTTAAAGAAGGAGGCTCCGCCGTGGGCAAGAAGAACGACCAGATCGAGATCGAAGAGATCGTTGATGAAGCGCGTAGCAACATGAACCTGCGCGAACGCCTGCTTGGTATCACTCGCCGAGAGAAGACGATCAATGTCTACACGGACGAGGAGACGGGCGAAGCGCTCGGCGGCGCTGAGGATCTGCTGATCCCGGGGACCACCTTCAAGTCCGGCGACAAGCGTCGCTGGGGAGTTCTCGGAGAGCTGGATCTCCTGAACGAGCGCGCTGAGCGGCTCGCCATGCAGATCGAGAACGGCGAGATCACCGAGGATGACGCCGCGCCCGAGATCGAGAAGATCGAAGCGCGCATGCCCGAGCTTCGCACCGAGGCGAGGAAGCTTCTCGCCAAGCTCAACAAGACGTCATTCGCGTTCACGCTGCGCGCGGTCCCCGAACTGATCATCAAGGATGCGCGCCGGCAGGCGAAGCACAACCTCGAGATCAAGGGAAAGGTGCCCGAAGGGCGCCTGGATGAGTTCAACGAGGAGCTGTACAACGTCCTCATCGCGTCGGCCGTCACTTCCTGGGTCGACAACGAGACGGGAAGCACGCACCACTCGCTGAGCGTCGAGGACACCCGCACGTTCCGAGAGCTTCTCCCCCGCAGCGAGTTCCCGAAGCTCGTCGAAGCGTTCGATGAGCTGTCGGCGCAGGCGCACATTGCGCGCTCGGCCACCGACGACGTGGATTTTTGACGTCGTACCTTTGGTCGAATGCCGGGTCGGTTTTTGTCGAGGCCATCGAGGCAGCGATCCGGGCAGGGGTACGCCCAACAACGATGATCCTCGGCGAGGACAATCGCAAGCCCTACTCGCAGATGGATGTGCTCATTTCGCTCGCCTACGAGCGCTATAAGAACGAGACGTGCCCCGAGCACGGCGGACCCATCTGGCTATGTCGGAACGCTGATCCCACCCTCCAGGTCAAAGTCGTCGATACGCCGGCGTGCTACGCGACCCAGGAGGTGCGGCTCTATGAGGAAAAGCACAAGGATGACGACGAGAAGGTCTCAGTTAAGGCTGAGTTCTACTCACGCATCGACCTGCCGTTGCATAAGTACCGTGACCGTTACTACGCCGATCTGATGGCCCCCGATGAGGAAGACGAGCCCGCGGACGCCGCAGATTAGTCCACTAAACTGATAGGACGAACGGCATAGACGGAGACGGGCGCAATGGCTGAACTCGATGCGGTAGCCCGCCTCAGGTTCATCGCCGACGGCGCCAAGCAAGTCGAAGACGCGATCGCGCGCGTGCGCGATGAGGGGATCGCTCTCGACAAGAGCTTCGACCGGCTCGAGCGCGACATGTCGCGCCTGTCGTCGACAGCGTCCAAGCTCTCCACGGATGTCGGCTCAGCGGGCTCCGCCGCCCGCCAGTCCTCGCAAGACGCCACTCGTGCGGCTACGGGGTGGGACGCGTACTCCAAGAGCCTCCTCGCCGCCCAGAAGGCGCAGCGCGACGCTTCGCAGCGCTCGGTGATGAGCCAGTTCGGTGCCAGCGCGATTCCCGCGAAGTCCGCCGAGAACATGACGATCGGCGAGCGGCGGGCCACGCTTGCCGCCTATGAAGCGCAGACCGTTTCGGTCATCGGCAAGCTTCGCCAGATGGAGGCGGCCGAGCAGGCGGTGAACAAGGCTGTCGCTGAGCGCTACGCCGCGGCGAAAAGCCAGTCTGCACGCAGTTCGATCTCCTCCGGTGTCAGCGGGTTCTTCGACAACGCGGGCAACGTGTCCAACATCACGGGTGCACAGAAGTGGCTCGCCGATTACGACGCGCAGGTCAACGCCCTCGCCTCGAAGTCCTCCCCCAGGCTCCGCTATGCCCTCTACGACGTAGCGTCCACTGCTGGCGTGCTGTCGACGGCGATCACGTCCGCTGGCGCGGCAGTCGGAGTGCTCGCCGCTCAGCAGGAGTCGGCGTTCACCAATGTGCAGCGCACGCTCGACGGCGGAACGACCGAGTCCGTCGCACGCCTGCGCAAGGAACTCGTCGGGCTCACACGTGAGATCCCCCAGTCGTTCGCCAACATCGCAGAGATCGCGACCCTGGGTAACCAGCTCGGCATCCAGGCGCAGGACATCGGCCGGTTCACGGAGACGGTCGCGAAGTTCTCCGCCGTTACCGGCATCTCCGCTGAGGCCAGTGCCCAGGCATTCGGCTCGCTCGGTCAGATCCTCGGCGTCGGCGCCAGCCAGTACGAGAACCTCGGCTCCTCGATCGCGTATGTCGCGCGTACGAGCGTGGCCACTGATGCCGAGATCCTCTCGCTCACCAGGGAGATCGGCCAGCAGGCAACGTCCGCAGGCTTCGCCGCCGATCAGGTTGTCGGCCTTGCGGGCGCGCTCGCGTCGCTGCGAGTGCCGCCTGAGCGTGCGCGCGGCGCCCTGACCACCTACTTCCAGACGCTCAACCAGCTCGTGGCAGAAGGCGGCGACAAGCTCGACCTGTTCGCCTCCCTCGTCGGCCGCACGTCACAACAGCTCACTGCCGATGTCGTCGGCGGTCGTGGCGCGCAGGTCTTCAAGGATTTTGCGGTATCACTCAGCCAGCTCAACACGGTCGACGCCACGCGTGCTCTCGATGAGCTGGGGCTTTCGCAGCTTCGCGTAGCTGACACCTTCACCCGCGTCGCCGCCAACCTCGAGGTCTACGATCAGGCCCTTGCGGGCGCCTCGCAGTCCTTCCGCGATGGTAAGGAACTCGGACGCCAGTATGCGATGGTCGTGGATGACATCGCGAGCCGCTGGCAGATCTTCATCAACGCCGTCCAGGAGGCGGGAGCCGCCGTCGGCGCTGTCCTCGGCCCAGCGATCGTCACTGTGCTCGATCTCCTGGCCAAGGTTGCCCAGGGCTTCGCGTCCTTCGTCAACACCCCACTCGGCCAGGGTCTTGTCACTCTGTCCGCAACCATCGGTGGCATCACTGCTGCCCTGGCGGGCATCGTCACGGTCAGCGCTCTCGCTGTCGGGTCTCTCGCAGCCGTTAGGACGGCCGCCGTCGAGCTGGGCATCGTCTCCGCCGGAACGACAACGGGACTGAGCGGCCTGGTCGGAGCGCTCCTCGGACTCCAGACCGCAACCGGCGGTGCAGCGATCGCGTTCAAGGTGCTCAAGGGTGCCATGATCGCCACGGGCATCGGCGCTGTGGTCGTTCTGCTCGGCACGCTCATCCAGATGGCTGGCGGTGTCGGCCCCGCGATCATCGATGTCGTCAACTTCCTCGAGCTGATGTACAACTCGGTCGGCAAGTTCGCGACCCCGTTCCGCAACCTCTTCGGCGTCATCGGTGGGCTCGCCGCCATGTTCGACCGCTTCTCGGGCAGCGCGCTCACCGCCGCACAGATCGTCGATCTCGTCGGAAAGGTCATCTACAACTCCATTGTCCAGACCGGTCAGGATGTCGTCGGTGCCGCCCAGGGATTCGTCAACTGGGGTCGCGCCGTCATATCGGTGGTCACCGCCGTTGCCCGCCAGCTCCTCGGCCCCCTGTCCGGCATCGTGGGCATGTTCCAGCAGGCTGGGCAGCTCATCGGGGCAATCCTCAAGCCCATCGGCGACGCGCTCAGCGTCTTTGGATCGGGTTTCACCGACGGGCTCGCAGCCTTCGACGGCGCGGTCGGATCCGGGTTCGACCAGATTCGTAACTTCGCCGCCAGCCTGCCGAGCACCGATGACGCTCTTTCCTCGCTCGGCGACACGGCGGCCCTGACTGCTGACAACCTCAATGGCGGAACGGGGAGCCTCGGCGACGCTGCGGATGGCGCGGCGGCGAAGGTGCGTACGCTCACCGACTACGCGAACGACCTCAGCGGCGTCATGTCGCGCGCGTTCGATCTGCGCTTCGGCAACCAGCAGGCCCTCGACACCATTACGGGCTCCTGGTCCAAGATCGCGTCGACAATCGCCGACGCTCGCGAGGAGATGGCTGGCTACGTCACCGACTTGCAGGGCATGGCTGCCGACCGCGCGATCAAGCAGTACTGGCTCTCGGTCGCCGAGAACTACGGCGATGCCCTGCGCGCGCAGCAACTGCGCGCGGACCTGGCAGACCTGGACAAGAAGCAGGCCGACACCCAGAAGAAGCTTGCAACCGCGCAGGACAAGACCACGAAGACCCTCGACGGCAACAGTGACGCAGCGATCGCCAACCGCGCAGAGATCCTCGGCCTGGTCACCAACTACCAGGACTACATCAAGACGCTCGCTGAGAACGGCATGGAGCAGGCGGACCTTCAGGCGACGGCTGCGCGACTGAAGCAGGAGTTCATCCAGCAGGCCGTCCAGATGGGCTACAACCGCACAGAAGTCGACCGCTACGCAGCGGCCTTCGACAGCCTCGGAACCATCATCCGCAACGTTCCGCGCAACATCACCGTCACCGCAAACACCGACCCCGCGTACCAGGCCCTCAACGAGTTTCTCGCCAAGGCGAATGAGGCAACGGCCAGCGCGACGATCGGCGGCATCGGCGGCGGGTTCGACGCGGGCTACGCGGCCGGCAAGACGGTCGGCGAGGGCGTCAAGCGCGGTGTCGGCGACTACTTCAACGACAACCCGCTTGCATTCCGCATCCTTACCCAGGGCCAGCCTGTCTACAACGTGCCCGGCACTAACCTGAAACTGTTCAAGTCGGGTGGATACACGGGTAACCTGCCGGAGAACCAGGCTGCGGGCATCACGCACGGTCGTGAGTACGTCATGTCGGCGCCAGCCGTTCGCAACGCCGGTGGCCCGAACGCGATGAACACGATCCACAACCTGCTGAAGTCGGGCAAGGGCTTCATGCCGAGCGGACTCGCCGCCGTCGGGGGGATGGTCGAGCTGTCCCCCGTCGACCGGGCGCTGCTCGCTGAGATCGCCGACCGTGTCGGGCTGACGATCTCGAACCAGACATTGCAGGCGACCGTGAATGGCGCCAACGGCGCTGCGGTCTCAAGGAGGGCCGGCTGATGCGGTACATGTACTTCGGCACCAAGCGCAAGATGCGCTGGGTGAAGACAGACGCTCCCGGGCGCGACCAGTCAACCAACGGCTACAGCGACCGCCTCGACTACCTCAACGGTGGCGTCGCCACTCGCCGCTCGACCAGTGGGCACCAGGAGTACTCGCTGACGTGGAACGTGATGACACGCGAAGAAGCTCGCGCGATCACCGACTATGCGCACGGCATCTACGGCGACGGGTACATCTACTTCGTCGACCCGGCAGCGGCCGACCAGAACATCCTTAACCCGGCATGGTCGGCACCCGGCATCGGCGCAAAGGATGGCGTCCCGCTGGCCGGGCTGGTGCGACCGAAGAGGATCAACAACCCGGACCTGTCGTGGGACTACCCCGTCAACATGGCTCGCTACGACCTGACGTCGACGGATCCGCGTCGAACCTTCTACATCCCGATGCCTCCAGACTCCGCCGTGATTATCGGAGCGCACGGCGATGCGGCATCGACGCTGGGCATCCAGGTTCAGCCGATGGTCGCTGGCGTCAACGTCGGGCCGCCGGAAGTCATGTCCATCGCGGGTGTGAACACGGACCAGCGCTTCACGCACATCTTCGTCCCCGGCGCTGATCAGGGTGGACTCGAAATCAGCGTCGAGCCGGGGACAGGGTTCGCCACGCTGGCTGGCATCATGGCTCAGGTCGTGCCGATCGGGCTGATCCCAAGCCCAGCTCCCGGGCCCGGATATGGCCTGGACGGTTACGGCGTTGGCCCGTACGGCGGGATCATTCCCGGTCCCGCGATCCCGCTCTTCCTGAATGGCGGCTTCATCCTCGGTCAGGGCACAAGTGGATGCTCCTTCGACGGCATCCCCCGCGCAACGCCCTACCGCCTTGCCGCGCGAACTGAGCGCGTCGGTCTGACCGTGAAGCTCATCGAAGAGGAGGACTACGCATGAGCGGCACGGGCGTCGATGTCACGATCGGTGGGCTTCCCGTCTGGAATACGGGCGCGTACTCGATCACCGAGGACTCCACCCCGACCGCACCAGATGATTCCAGCGGCGGCTACGGACAGATCCAGCTCCCCATCCGGGACAAGGCCGGTGTCAAGAGCCTCAGCGGCAAAGCGCTCACTCTGGAGGACGGGTCGCAGGGCAAGACGAGCGGCATCGTTCGCGGGCTCAGCGGTGACGGGCTTACCGCCCAGATCACCGCGGACTCGCGACTCGGGCTGACCGCCGTCAAGCGCCAGGCTCAACCCTTCGTCGGACTCCTCGGCAATGCGATCCGCTACTACCTCGGACTGTGCGGGGTGACGAGTGGCATCGTTGTTGACTCTTCGCTCGAGCCCGTCGCGGTGAAGCTCCCCGGATGGAATGCGGTCGTCTACGACCAGCTCAAGAAGCTTGCGACCGCACGCAAGTTCGAGGTGTCACTGACCTCAAGCAACATCGTCTTCCGCCCCCTGCGCACCCGGACGGCTGAGAACTACCGCGATGCGAAGTCCTCGTGGGCGCTCGACGAGTCGAACCTAGCTCAGTCCGTAGAGGGCTACTTCTACGACTACGCCTCTGGAACGCAGCTCGCGTACCCGCCCGGCGGGTGGAGCGAGGACGTCACCGTCTACACCCTGAACGCGGGTGAGACGACCGTAATCAACCTCGACATCGATGCTTCACTTTCCTCGGTAGAGCAGCCGACGTGCGTTGCGTTCGTGGGCCGCAACGATTCTGGATCCAGCGTCTACGCGGTTGCTGGCAATGACGGGCTACCGATCCAGCCCGCGCAATGGCTTGCCGGTGGCGGATCCGTCAAGGTGGAAATCGGAGACGACACCAAGAGCCTCAAGGTCACGATCACCGCCTCCTCCGAGACGCAGTACGCGCCTTACCGCATCGCCGTCTCGGCTGGTACCAGCGACTACTACTCTTCGCTGCGCATCCGCGGTACCGGCGTGTTCTTCAACAAGCAGAAGATGACCTTGCCCGCATGCCTGGACGCCGACCGGGCGCCGCAGGAGATCGGCGCCACCGTCGATAACGAGTTCTTCGAGACGCGGGACCAGCTTTATCACGCCCTCCTGCGATCTGCGGCTCGCTACTCCAGCGCGCGGCACACGATCAGCGTGCAGTCCAAGGGCATCAACCGCAGTGGCGAATCCGGCTCCTACGTCTACCCCACGATCGGCGAACTCAAGGCCCTGTACCCCGGCGCCACGATCGGCAGTATCCGCCTTCAGCCTGGCCTTGGCGGGACTATCGCACAGTGGAATGAGACGCTCCGCGACCTTGTCGACGGCGACTTCGTAAACCAGGCATTCGGCAACGTCGCCGGGGCGCGAGTGGTCAGCGACGACTGCGTGCTGCGCATCCGCTCATCGACCCTGGCGCCTGGATCCCTCACCTACACCGCAGAACGTGACATCACGATCAAGGACGTCTTCCGCAGCGGTGAGACTATCGGGCAGTGGAATGCACGCTGGGCTGGTAAGACGATCCGAGACGTGAAGCTGACCCCACTTAGCGGACTAAACTAGGCTCATGCCGAGGATCCCAGATGCCGCCCTCGGTGGGCCCGCAGATCAGCCGTGGAAGCGTTATGTCGACGGAGGGCTGGAGTCGCTCGAGCTTGCACTAAACCGGCTAGCGTCTGATTCAAGCGCATCGGGCAAGGGTCTGGCTGCCACCGCCGACGGGCTCGCGCGTCAGATCTCTGTCCTTGCGCAGCAGACCGCCGATCTTGTTGGTCGAGCTTCCTACCAGAAATCATCTACGGATACGATCTCCTGGTCGAGCAGCGTGACAGGTTCGAGTCCTTTTGGCCCCGAGCTAACCGTTACGCTCAATGAGTCACGCGTTATTTCTGTGAGCTTCTTTACGAGCGCTGATGCCAGTGCCAGCACCGTTGGCGCTGGCACGATGAACCTATGGGGATCTACGGGCGTTGCCATCGACGGAGTCGCAGTGAGCGAAGATCTGGGGGCGCGGGGCTACATTCTCGTCTCCGCGGCTTCAAATGCTGGCGCTTCCGCCAACAACAGGTTCATCATTCCCATCACCGCGCGATTCCTAGTGGTCCTACCGGCAGGAGCGCACACCCTCCGGGGCCTCGTTTACGGACGCACATCAACGTACTCTGGCACCGGATCCGGATTCGGTTCGATTGATCTCAGAGAGCCAGCTCTGTTTGCAGACGTGCTCCAACTCGCATAGCCGCATCCATGACTCGGGATTAGTGGACTAATCGCGAATAAACTGGAGGCATGCCTACCCCGCTGTATGGACTCCCGCTTTACGGAGACGACGATACGGCGGAGCTGGATGTACTCCTCAACGGCCAGTCGACGGCAATCGAGACGGCGCTCTCTACCCAGTTCGTTGACCGAAATGGCATGTCGGTACCCAACTTCGCCTCCCTCCCCACAGGCGGGAATTGGCAGGGTCGGCTTCTCACGACCCGCGACATGGGCTTCGTGTATGTCTGGGCTGGATCCTGGCTTCAGGTTGGTGGGGGTTCTTGGCTTACGGCCTCAACCAGCATCTCGGCCGGGTCTGGGGCGATCAATTCTGGGAACGCCGCGCACAAATACAAGTACGTCGAGGGCGCGGTCGTTGACTCTGTCACGGTGACCATCTCCAATGCTGGAACAGGTGGCGGCGGCCTATCTGTGGAAATGCCATTCACCGTAGCGGGAACCTGGATGGGGGTGGGCCGCAGCGAGATTGATGGGTCTCAGTTGCAAGTTCGCGTTCAGGGATCGTCCGCAACAGTTTTCAAATACAACAACAACACCCCCATCGCAAATGGAACGCTCTTCTTCACTGTAACGTGCGGACTGAGCTGATGGGTATCGCTGAGGCATACGACCCCGATACCCGGTGGGGTCGCGCGTTCGGTGTGGTGGACCGGGAGAACTACTCCCCGCCGCTTTATCAGCATCGCGGGCAGGACATCCGCAAGCTCGAGCCTGGCGGCCGGTACTCCGTCGCCACAGACGTTCTCTCCCTGTCTGTCGGCGTGGTGTCGCATCAGTTCACGGCGAGAGCGACGGGCCGTGAGGTCGTGGTCGACACTGGACGTGGTCGTGGGCGCTACGAGATCCACTGTCACAGCGCCTACTTTCCTGGCGTTGGTACGCGGCTCGACGCGGGCAGCACGGTCACCCGCAACGCGACCGCCGGGGAGAGCCCAGGGACCGGCTGGGACGCCCCACACGATCACTTCGTGATCTCCGACTACCCGGACGCCGCGCACACACCGTCACGGCCCGTCTATGATCCACGACCTTTCATCCTGTCGGCCCTCGCGGGCGCGGCCGGGGACACGGCAAGACCTTTCACTCCCGAGGAGGACGACATGTACGAGCAGTCAGATCGTGACCGCGACAACGCTATGGCCGCGAAGGTGGATGAGATCCGAACGATTCTCTACAACGCGGGCCTCGGCGAAATCCGGGAGAACGCGGCGGCGGCCAAGGAAGGCCGTGACCGGATAACTGAGGTCCGCGACATCCTCTACAACGCGGGCCTCGGTGAGATCCGGGAGAATGTTGCGGCGCTCGCCAAGAGAAGCACAGGCGCATGATTCGCCGCCTCTGGGCGGCATCCATCTGGCATCCAGACGCAATCCCGCTCGATGAATGGAAGTACCGCAACCTCAAGCGCGTACTGCTGCCGATCGTCGACGTGTTCCTGATCTGGTGTGGCATCTGGGCGGGTATCCAGGGGATCCCTGCAATCGACGTCTTCTTCGTTGACTGGGTGAGCGACTCCTTCTCGTACCTCTTCGCCGCCGCCGCCGTCCTTGCTCTCATCGGGGTGGCATTCCCCCGCCTGTGGTGGGTCGAAGCTGGCGCAAATATCGTCCTCAGCGGACTTCTCGCTTCATACCTCGGAGCGCTCATGCTGCTCACTCTTCCCTCCATCGGCTCTCGCGGCTTTGTATCTGGGCTCGCCGGCGTCGCTCTGGGTGTCGTCATCTGGCGCCTTTCCCTGCTCGGCGGCGAATGGGCGGAGCGGCGCAGTGAAGGAGATGAGTAATGGAGCCGTGGGGCTCAATCATCGTCGGCGGACTCGGCCTCACCGGAGTCATTACATCATCCGCCCTGCTCTTCTTGCGTGGCCGCGGTGATTCCAAGCAGAAGCTCAACGAGTACATCGACCAGCGCGTCGAGGCTCAGTTGAAGGGCGCGCTTACCGAGCTGGATGGCGCCAAGACCAAGCTCGGTGCTGCAGCTCGCGTACTGCTTGCGATCTCCCGCCAGACGCCCGCGGGATTCTACCCCCGCCTCAGCCCTGAAGACGTCGCAATCCTCGAAGACACGCTCCCGCCGCAGTGGGTGGGAGAGCCGGGCTCTGTGAGCCCCGATTGAGTGCCCCCGGGCCTCAACATCACGACCACTACTAAGGAGATCCGATGCCGAACTCTCGCTCACCCCTTCGCGATGATCCCGCGTTCATCGAGGACTGTCTGAACCTTCGCAAATCCGTCGTGATGGAGAAGTGGGGAGTCTCCTCGGGCCTTGTCGTCAACGTGAAGCGAGACAATGGCGGCAAGCTCGATATGGCACGGACGAAGGGGGCGCTGCCGGAAGCCGGCGAGTCCGATCAGATCTCCGATGGGCCGGATGGACGTCGATTCGACTTTGTCCGAAACCGGCCTGTCACACTTGAGGATGCGCGCCGCCTCATCCGCTCGAGCGGCGACGACCCCGACCTTTACCACATCTCGATCCGCACGATCGCCTATGGCGGCGACAAATCATCCAACAAGATTTCAGCCTGGCCTAAGCAGGGTCTTGCGCTAGCCGAGGCTGCGCCTCTCTCTCACCTCTATGCCGAAGCCGCGAAGATGCGGGAGCAGAGCCGCAAGACGGCCGCCCCGGTCGACCCCAGCCGCGCGACAATTGTCGCGGTCGCTGATCTCCAACTTGGCAAGGTTGGGCGCCGTGGCGGCACGCCGGAGACACTCGCTCGCATTGAGAGCAAGCTCGAGAAGCTGGCAATCGACTTCGCTGAGCGCGCGCCCTCGCACATCCTGATCGCGGACCTTGGAGATGGGATCGAGGGTTTCGAGTCGGGCGGCAATCCCATGTTCACCAACGACCTGAGCTTGCCCGACCAGATCGATGCCTACTCGACCGAGATCTTCAAGTTTGTCCGCCTCGCGAGCGCCTTCGCACCTTCGATCTCCGTCGCCGTCGTCCCCTCCAACCACTCGGCGTGGAGGCGCGCCAAGCAGACGCTCGGTCGACCCAGCGACGACTTCGGCATCCTCGTGCACAAGCAGGTCAAAAAAGTCGCCGACGCAGCTGGGATCAACGCATCGTGGCACTCTCCGATCGACTTCGACGAATCCGTGCGCGTTGATGTGCTCGGTGTCCCGATTGGGCTCGTGCATGGCAATCAGTTCGGTCCCGGACAGGCGGTCTCTTGGTGGGAGAAGCAGGCTTTTGGTTCACAGGCCATCACTCACTGCGATGTTCTCCTGCATGGGCACTACCACTGCTTCTCGGCGAATACCGCAGGCACAAACCCAGCGACAGGACGCGAACGCATCGGGATCGGCGCGCCGACGCTGGATAACGGATCGGACTGGTTCCGCCAGGTTTCCGGACGCGACTCTGAGCCGGGACTTCTCATCTTCGATGTCACACCAGATGGCTTCGATCTCGGATCGCTGAAGATCCTGTGAAACTCACACTCGGCATCGCCATCGGCGCCCTGATCGGTGCGTACCTGGCGCGCAGTCAGTATGTCGCGCTCGCATTCCGCCTACTGACCGAGCCCGTAGCCCCACGCATTTAGCGGACTAAAATGGGGTGGAGTCGAAAGGATTACCCATGGAAGACGAGATCATCCCCGCGGGCTGGCGCAAACCGCTGTACCGCATCTACGCACTTCTCGGACTCGCACTCGGTGCCACGCAGGTCGGGTTCGCGTCGGCGGATGCGGGACAGCCCATCTGGCTGACCGTCTCGCTCGCCGTCTTCGCGTTCGTCGGAACCGGCTTCGGTTTCGTGGCGCAGCGGAACACGCCGAGCGTCTAGCCCCGTCAGATCCAGGCGAAGGGATGGTGTAGAGCTATCTCGAAGTGAGCCCCGGTCGCTTATGTCTTCGGACTATAAGCCCGGGGCTCATGGGCTTTCCGCTGTGAAGCCGATCGGCCACGCGCGCTCATGGCTCGATGCCGACTCGACGACGGCTGACTGCTCGGCATCCTCGGGAAGCTCATGCCGATGTTCCTGGCGCCACTGTTGCAGGCGCCGATGGCTCAGCGTCACGAAGAGCGCATTGCAACTACAGCGTTCGATCACTGCTCCTCCTTCCTGTCCGGCCAGTACCTCTTGATCGTTGGAACATGGCGCCTGACCTTCATCAGCGCCAGCGCGTGCCTCGCGCTGTCTGTCGCGTGCGGCATCCCGCGAAACGACAGACCCGCGCGCTTCATGAAGACGTCGTCTGCGTGCACCTTCATTGTGTTTGGCTGGCCGATCCAGTGCGGCCAAATCACAGACAGCGCGCCCTCGATCCGCAGGGGTGTCACGTCGGGCTTCACCGTGCGGCCGTCCAGGCGGAAAGTCTCCGCAACGACTTCCTCCGGGTGCATACCGGCAGACCAGGCGATGAAGCCGTCGAGGCCACCAGAGATCTGACCCTTGTGGATCAGGGTGAGCGGTGTGATGGCCGTGTACTCCCAGAGCGAGTAACCGGTAGTGCCACCCGGATCGAGCGCGAGAAGGGTGGTCATCCGATCCACTCCCCCCTCTGTTCCGCGACCTTCGCCGCTTTGGCCAACTTCTGTTTCTGATCTGCGGGCAGCGGCGCAAAGTCCAGCAGCCATTCCTTGAGCCCGAGCGGGGGCGCGATGCCCTCCTCGATCTCGATTTGATTCGGCTCACGTCCCTTCGTGAACCCAACGCGGATCTCGCGGCCATCCAGCGGGTCGTAGGTTTCCGCGATCTGGAAGCCGTTCTTGTCATTCCAGGTTGCGAACATCGCCAGGCCGATGCGCCCATTCGCATCTCTCTTCACGGCACCGATAGCCGTCACCTCAAGGAAGTAGTCCGGGTAACGGATGGCGCCTGCCTGGTATTGAACCTTGGCGCCCTCGTCTGATGAGGATGCGTAGCGAACCGGCGGCATATGTACAACGCGCTTCTGTGCGCGCACATCCCACTTGTTCGCAAGCAAACGCTTCACGACCTGCGCTGGCGTGCTCCGACCCGGGAGCTTCGCGAGCTGCTCGGCGCTCAACTCGTATGCAGGCTCAACGATCTCCGGCTGCTCGATGTCCGCCTCGGCTACCGGCTCCAGTGACGCACGCTGGGCCTGTTGGTAGTCGTGGAAATAGGTTCGCCAGTCGCGCCCATCCGGGTGCACACTCATTGGAAACCAACCTTGGGCGTATATTCCTCAACGCCTACGAATGTCACATCGCAGCCCAGCCATTGGCCCAGCAGGTCGGCTTCGCTGTGCGTCTTGCCGCCTGCCAGCCAGAACTCGAGAGCCTTACCCACGCGAGCGGGATCATCCGCACCATCCGGCCGCACGTAGACGTAGTCAGTGAGGTAGTCCGGGTGCTCGCCCATCGCCAGAACGGGCGCCGGCGAGCCCTGTACGGCGTCCTGCGGCACGACGATCTGATCCGTGGCCAACTGCGCCTTCGCCTCGCGCAGGACGGCCACGCGCTCTTCGGAGGCCGATGGGTAGACGGGTAGTGGTCGGTACGTCATGCCGCCTCCTCCTTTGGCTTGCGAGCTGCCCATCTCTTTAGCGTCGTCTCGGGAACATTCGTGAGCCTCGAGGCAACCGTGGCGGTTGTTCCACCTTCGAGGATCCTGCGCGCAGCGTCCGGTGCCATCTCGCCGCGAGCCCTCGCCTGCGACAAGGCCATCAGATCGGGCAGCGTCTCTGGGTTGAGCCTGCCGCCGGTGCGGTCGGTCTTCTTCGAGTTCTCGGCCGCTTTCCACCACTGCACGCCGGTGATCGCCGAGATCTGCCTGGCGGATAACACGCCCCACTCTGCCAGCGCGATAGCCGCATCGAGGCGGCCCTGCTCGTCCAAGTACTCTCGGCGCTCCCATGTATAGTGCGCCTGCTCGAGTGCGGTCATTGCCTTCCTCCCCTGATCAACGAAACAACTTGTTGGCCCTGCTGCGACCTGAGATCGAGCAACTCCGCCCTTCCCTGCGCGGTCAGCTCGTCGAGAATCTGCTTGACGTCTCTCGACCTACCGGCATACTCCGGGTTGCGGTGGATCTCCGTGAGCGGCATCCGTCCACCGTTCTTCTCGATGAGCCTGACGAGCCTGTTCGCCCGGCGGGCCATCGGCGACTCATCGGTGGCTTCAACGAGCGTCACGATGTTCGAGGCCCATTCCTCTGCCTGTTCCAGCGCGAGGAGATAGTCATCCATTTGGATGCACCTTCTGTTGTTGGTGATCGCGACAAGCGCAGCGCACTTCAGGATCGTCTCCTGGAGGCGGCCGAATGTCGGATCCAGGCGGTCCTCGTAAGGGCCGGATGCGGCGATGCGCTCGAGAGTCTCGAGAGTCTCGACGTGCCGATCAGCTACCTCATCGGTCATGTCGATCCAGGCGAACTTCTCGCCGGGCTCCACATCCAGCGTCGTGCGCAGGGTGGCATTGAATCGGGCCACCCACTGTTGATACCAGGCGGCCAAATCGACTGCGGAGGCGTCGGCGCCCTTGCGTTTGATGTTCGGGCGCTTCTGCTCACGTGTGAGCTGCTTGCGCTCACCGAATGCCCATACGAAGCGGTTGATGAAGCCCGTCTCCCAGTCCTTCGGATCGATCGCATCCGTGATCTGGTGCTGGATCCCCGAGAGGATCGCGTTCAACCTGGCCTGGGCGTGCTTGCCGGAGTTGTCCTTCGTCGCGCGCAGTGTGGCTTTCACGTCGCCGAGGTAGACGTCGGTGATGAACTGAGACATTCCGGCGAACGGGCCCTTGATATCCTTCCAGGCCAGGAGGATCGCATCCGCCTCGTCCGGGTGGAAGTAGGTGGGCAGGCCGTCGAGCGCGATGAGGGCGTCGGTGAGGCCAGCCTTCGTGGCGTCGCCACCGATGTCGGGGTTGTAGACCTCTTCCCAGAAGAGCTTGCTGATCTCAGTCACCGGCTTCGTCGCGCGGGACTTGCCGACCTTCGAGCCGCCGACAACGACACCGTAGAAGTTCAGGATGATGTCGGCACCGTCAACCATCGGGATGATCGCTCGGTGTGAGAAGCACAGGCTGAGGATCACCCAGCGGTTCAGGCGGTAGATCTGCTCCGAGATCACGTCACGGTTTGCCTTGCGCATGACATCCATGAACTCGTCGCCCCACCAGCTCAGATTGACGACACGCGCCGCCTCCGCATCGGTCAGCAGCTTGATGCTGCGCGTCGGGAGAAGGTCGGGAACGGCTTGGACGGGAGCAGCGGGCTCCACATCGGCGAGGTACGCGCCCTCTTCGAGCACGGGGCTTCCTGCCACCTCGAGAGCGAGCTTCCACACCGCGTCGAGCGCCTCGCCGTCCGACTGCGTTGAGCGGATCCCGTTCGCGTGCTTGGCCGCCGGCGAATGCCAGGCGAGCGTAGCCGCCTCAAGCGCAGTCAGCGAGGAATCGTAGGCGAGCGTCATGATGCGCCCGAGGCGGTCACGCAGCGCGGGCGCCGTAGTGACGGCAGGCAACGTCGTCCAGATGTCGATGAAGCCCGGCGTCGTCACACGGGTTGCGATCGAGACCTGATCCTGGGCGAGGATGTCGATGGGTTTGTCGGGGAAGTCTCCGAACTTGCGGATCGCTCCAGCCAGGCCCGCGTCCCAGTCGTCGCGGTAGACGGGGGTGTCGTACTCGCCGCGAAGCCACTCGCGCTTCAGGATCTCCAGAGCCTCAACCGCCCCCGTTTCGCCATTCGCCGCGAGCGCGACAATCGACGCCTGGAACGAGATCAACTCGCTGTGCCCGAAGTCGCTATCGCGCGGGATGGAGTTGACCACATCTGCCATCGACCACGACGGCGAGCCTTCCGGCGCGCGTTGTAACCATTCACCCACCGTGCCCGAATAGGGGCTTTCAGTGGGCTCGGCCGCCGGCGTCAGTAGCCATGCGGGCGGCTCGCCGAATGCATCGCGAGTTGCCGGAATCTCGTTGCCCCACCAGATGAAGTAGGAGGATCCACCCCGGCGGTCGACATCCTCGAGCTTGAGCCCATCGGGGGTTACGTGCCCCTTCGTTCCCGACAGGCGAACATCGCTAGGTGCCGCGTAGACATAGTGGTCACCGCCACGATTGGTCTGATAGTGCGCGGTTTCGGGCAGGTCGTCCAGACCGTTCTCAATGAGCGTGTTCCAGCCGTCGTGCCCATCGCCCATATCAATGTCTGCTGTCACCAAGCCAGAGCGGCCCGCATTGACGCCCACGAGCGCATCAGGCCAGCGCGACCACCACTGCTCGATCTGTCGCGCATCCGTTGTCGCTTCGAGGTGGCCTGAGCGCGTGTACGGCGTCTTCATCTCGAAGATGCGACCATCGGCACGCTCGGGCTTTTCCCGGACAGGGAAGACAGCGACGCCGATAGCCGCAAGGGCCTTGGCTTTCATCTTCGGCGTCAAGCCTTTCACCCTTTCCGATTAGTGGACTGATTGGATTTGCTGGCTAGGCAGGACTCGAACCTGCGACCTTGGAGTTAACGGCCCCCCGCTCTGCCATCTGAGCTACTAGCCATTGTGCGCGTTGACCAGTCGCGCCCCTGGTCGGGTCAGAAGCCCTTGCCGGCGCCGACGGCCGCCTGCTGGAGGCGGAGCTGCGCGATCGCCACGGGATCAGCCCCGTCCACGACGGTGGCGATCTTGGCGTCGTCCAGGCCGAGAGCGATGAGCTGTGCGGCCTGTGCCTTCTGCGCATCGTTCAGCGCGGCGGGGAAGGCGTCGGGAGCCTTGGCCTCTGCGCCGCCGCCGAGCAGGGCGTCGACGGGCGAGCCCTTGACGATCTCGTACTTGAAGAGCTTCGGCGCGAAGCCCTTCTGCGGCTTGGGTCCGTCACCGATGTACGTCGCCGTGAAGGTGTCGCCGACCGCCGGCGCGCCCTTGGCGAGACGGCTTGCCTCGCGCAGTGCCTTGATCTTCTCGCCCCACGCGTTGATGTAGATAGCGCGCACGCCATCGTCATCCTCGTCGAGGCGCTCGGTCGTCTGGATGTTGATGACGGCCTGCTTCTTCGGGTTGCCATCGTCCCAGAACTCGGGCTTGCCAGTGTCGAAGTTGGTCGCCTGACGGGTCTCCGCGCTCGTCACGATGCCCGTGTACGAGTCGCCGATCTTCTCGAACTTGGCCGTCTTGCCGCCGCCCGCGAGGAGGGCGTCGAGGGTGTCATTGCTCATTTCTGATCTCCTTGATCTCTCGTTCTTCCTTGGTTCACCCTCTAGACGCCGAGCAGCGCTTCGAGGGAGTCTGTGTTCCCGGCCGTTTCGGACCAGTCGGGATACTTCTTGCAGTTGAAGCAATCGGGGTCACGCGGCAAGCCGCTGATCCAGTCGTCGCGCTCTTCGATTGTCGAGAAGGCGCGGATGTCGGCGACGATGCTCTCGGCGCGGTCAAGCGCTTCAAGCGCAATAAGGGGCTGGAAATCCTCTTCCCACCAGTAGCCCTGGCGAAGCGTCATGGCGTTGCGGGGCATGTACCAAACGGCAACGCGATGCACCTCACGGCCAGCGCGGAGATGCCCCAATCCGTAGCTGTGCCCCTGGGTGCGGTACTGCGGGCTCGGGCCACGCTTAGCTTTGCGCAGGGTCGTGGCGCCGACGATCTTGAAATCGACCGATGTCCCGGTGGGGATGTGGAAGAGGTCTGCCGTTCCGGGAAGATCACGACCCGCAAGCTTGCCAACGGAAACGCGAGTCTCCGTAAGCCAGTCGGGCAGGGGCTCGAAGACGCGCTCGAGCTGCGCGTGCATGGCGGTGCCAATGTACGGCAGCCACGCCGCCTCGGGCTGCTGTTCCCATCCAGCCAATTTCGCCGCGACACAATGCAGGCACGCAGATCCGATCTCTGAGGGACCTATGTGCTCCTGGAGGTTTCGCGGCTGCTGCATCATGGCCTGCTCGACAATGTCGATGGCGAGATCGTAGACGGGATACTTGCTCACGGGTTCCGAGCCTCTCGGGCTCGTGCTCGGCGCAACTGCTCTGGTGTTGCATGGCCGCCCTTGATGCACCGCTCATCGAATGCGCGCTCTTCGTAGGCGGTGCGAACCATGTAGTCAATCTCTTCTGGAATGAAGCCGTGTGCAAGCATGCGAGCGCCAATGCCGAGGGCTCGCACCGCATCGTCAGGGCGTAGACCGAGCTGCTCGGCGACTTGTTCGAGTTTGACGGTCATCCTGGCTGCTCTCCTGAGATGCAAAGCGGGTTGATGCAGTCCCACCACGAAAGCGTTGTGGTCGCCGGGACCATGAGGGCGCGGCACGCGGGGCAAAGAACGCCGTACTCGAGGGCCTCTTCGAGGAGGGTATCCCGGCCGATCGGCGCGATCGAGAGCGGAGCATTGATGGTCATGGCTTCAGCTCCCCCTTCTCGTGATCCCAGTAGCAGCCGGGTTCGCGGTATTTGTTCAGCTCAGGGTCATCCGGCCATGTGCACAGCGGGCCCGGCTCGTGCTTGACAAGGTCCGGTCGGCAATCCTCGACCCAGTGCCGCTTGCCGTTGAACTCGTAGTCGTCATGCGTCAAGTCCTGCCCACAGAAGTGGCAGCGGTGATCGGCGTAGTTGCAGCGGTCACAGATCTCGTAGTACGGCAGGCCGGAATCCGGCTCGATGTCGCCTGAACGGATGGGCATCAAGACACCTTCACGCTCGGGCTTGTCTCGACTTCATACTTCTTCAGCTCAATCGGCGAGAAGTGCTCCCGAACTGCGGGGACGTTGATGACCGGCTTGAAAAGATGAGGGTACTGCGTGACCGGAAAGCGCTCCTCGAGGCGCTTGGTGTCCAGGCGGCGCGACGTGGAGATGCTGACTGTCCAGTCGCCAGCCTCCGTCTTGCCCATTGGGGTGTTCTCGATGATCTGCGCGATGAGGGCTGCTTCCTCGGACTTGAGATCCTCGATGCGACCCCGGACGGTCGCGAGCCGTGCTGCGGCTTCTGCCCTGTTGAACGTTGTGGTGGCAGTGGTCATTGCCTTCTCCTCTCCTTGGCTCCCTGGTTGGTGGTGGTTACCACCGTACCAGGATTAGTGGACTAATTCTGTAGTTGGGGTGCGGTGCACGAAGCACCCCAAGATGTAGTGGTCGAAGACGGGGACACCGCTGTCCCCTACGCCCTCCTTCTGCGCTTGTACCCCATCTGCGTGCTCCTCCTTACGATTAGTGGGCAGTTCTGACGCGTCTAACTCTACGCATTCAGGCCACTTAGTGCAAGTTAGTCCACTAATTTCTTCCTATGAATCATGCGGGCCCTGAGCCTGACGGCCCGCCACCCACACTCCCCCACCCCACACTCCCCACTGCACGCGCCTCTTGCGGGCGTGCTCGGCGCACAGCAGAAGCAGCGGACACGGCTCACACAGCGCCGCAGCCGTCTCCGCATCAGGCAGCGGATAGTCGTAGTCGGCGTAGTACTTCGCCTTGTCGGCGCAGTACGGCTGCGGGAAGCGCTCCGGCTGCGAGTGAGCGAACTCCAGCGCCAGCTCGAAGTCTGTCTGTGCGGCCTTCTTACCCTTGCCCATCTAGACCTTCTCCTTCTTCGGGTGAAACTGCCTGTGCAGCTCGAGCAACTCGGGGCTTCGGCGAATGGCGCTCCATGTGCGCTTCCACTCGAGCACGGCGTCTGCTGGCCGGTGAGCGTTGACGTCGAAGCGCTCGCGCAGATGGATGCCGCTACGCCCAATGTCCTCAGCGATGAAGGAGATCGGCATCCCCTCCTCAACCAGGGCGTAAATGCGCTCCAGCTCTTGCGGCGTGTACGGCTTCGCAACACGCGTGCGCATGTTCTCGAAAGCGCGGTCGACGGTCTTCTCGTTGACGCCAAGGTGCTCCGCAACTTGCTTGCGCGTCATCCCGCCGGCCACCAGCGAAAGAACATGGCGATCGCGAATAGCCCGGCGGATGCTGGCAGCGTGGTTGCCGCCCGGAGGGAAGCGAATACCTCTTGCCTTCAGCTCAGCGGCGATATCCGCCTCGGCGAGACCGCCATCGTAGAGCGCGAGGATCAGTTCTCGGACTTGAAGATCCACGTTGCCTCCTCTTCTTCAACCGGGGTGATCGGCGTACACAGCGAAGCCACCCAGGAGGCACGCTGCCCGTCTGTCGTCTCGATGATGACGGTCGGCGTATCGGCATATGCGATCACACGGCCAGTCATGAAGACACCGCTCCCCTGTGCGAAGCGAGCTTCAACCGGCTGGGCATCTTGTACCCACTTCCTGTAGTCGGTCACTTCTCTTGCTCCCGCCCTTCCGAATAGTGATCGGGGCAGAATGAGCCCTCGTGTTTGCTGGACGGATCACCGCACCCTCGGCAGTACCCCTCCAGACGGTCTGACCTGAGCGGAACGTAAGTGCCCGCTATGTCAGTGGTCATCAACCGTTCCGCCGCACGCTGACCGTAGGCGACGAGGCAAGACGGCGCGCCACTGTTCGCAGCGGCGCGCGTGCCGTCAGCCTTATGGAAGTAGAGCCGCCCATGAAGGAACAGCACGCCCGTGGCCTTCTCCCAGACTTGCTTGACGAACCCTGCCGTCTCGGTCCGTGCGAAGATCAGTGCAATGCCGTCTCCGTGTGTAGCGAGCTTGTCGAGCCAGGTCCACGCTGCGAAGCTGTACGGCGGATTGAGCCAGACATGCCCATCCCACTCGGCCGCGAGGCCGTCCTCGGGAAGCTCTATGTGGCGGCTCGCTGTCGGCCATGGGCGCGGTGACGGTGCAGCGCACGGATCGAGATCGAAAGGTCCAAGCTTCTCGATTAGATCCGGTGGCGTCAGCCACGTCGTCGTCTCCGCACGAGCGGATTGGTGAGATCCCATCGCCCTTCCGCTCATCACTCGCTCCTGCCTTTTGTGTGGTTGGTCATCATCCATGAGGCTCCGGCTTGGAACGCGCCACGGAGCATCGCACGAATCTCGGCACGAGTGAAGGTGAGCCCGAAGTCGTCGTCGGGACGGTCCGGGTAACGACGCTCCGACTCAGCCTTCGCCACGGTGAACGGGTCAGGCATCAGCAGCCTCCCGGTTCGCGAGTTCGAGCAGCACCTCGGCGTGGCACGGCCGGTCGAGGGGGCAGAAGCACATGAGGTTCTTCCCGCGCAGTCGGGCAATCTCGGCGCGGGTCGGGATGAACGGACAGTTCGGCTCCGACACCCATGTGCGGCCCTCAACTGCGTCCCGGTACAGCTCGACGGCATGTGCGCGATCCCGGACGATCACGCTCTGGCGCTTCGAGTGGTCGACAATTACGTTCGTCGCATCGTTCACGATTGCGCGGTCGCCGATACGGAATGGGTTGCCGTAGCGGCTAGGCCGCGCGACGCTCACGGTGTTCTCCGGTTTCCGCCAACCCCTCGTACGGCGTTGCTGGATGCGTTCAGGCATTGTTGTTCTCCTGCTCCTTGCGGTACGGGTTGTCGGCATGCGCGGCCCGCTTCATCTCGCCGCCGAGCACCGCCTCGAGATGGTCGACGCAGGCCGCCCATGCGCGTTCAGCGACCAGACGGTCATGCTCAGCCATCCAACGATCGAAGATCTCGCCCCTTTCACTCTGAGCGCTGTCGATGAACATGCACAAGTACATGCGCCGGATGTCCTCTGTCGTCGGTTCGTGGTAGCTCACGCTTCTCCCTCCCGTACCTGACGAGCACGCTCACGAAGCCAGCGGCGGACTGAGTACGTTGAGGTGTGCCCACTCGACTCTGTCCCGAGGGCCTCACGGGCCTCGTGCGCCAGCGACTCGATCAGTGCCGCGTCATGGTTGCGCACCCACTCCCGGTAGAACGCCTGCGTGGCCTCGTCGCCGTCCACGTCCGCGAGATACACGGTCAACATGGCAAGACGCGCCTGACCGACATGGACGAGCTTCAACCGTTCGACTTCAGCAGCGAGGGCGTCGCGTTCCCGCTCGAGGTCAGCAACCTCAGACTTGCGCCCCCGCACGTGTTCCTCCGCGACCTCCAGCCGGGCCAGGAGAGCGAGCACGGTCGGCGGATCGAACGTGGCGATGTGGGTGGCGTCGGCGGGGTCGAAGACATCGCCTCCGTGGTCGTCCCACGTCAGGCACTTGCTTGGGGTTGTCACGCTCGCCTGTGGAACCTGCGTCCCGTCTTTGTCCCAAATGACTCCCTCGACCGCATTCCACGGTCCCGGCGTTGCGGCTTCTGCGATTCCCCGCAGTACGGACAGATCAAGATCAACCACGTCGCGCTCCCTCCATGCCTCGTGCATCTCATTGGTCGTAGGCGTGCAGTCAGAAGTCATCGTCAGCCTCCATGTAGGGGTTGAGTGGCGTCTCCAGGGCGCCGTCCAAGTAGCCGAATCGCTCGCTGGCGTCCCAGCCTTCTCGCCACGCCTGCGCCTTCACCTCACGGAGAGCGTCAGCGGGGGCGGCCGACAGAGCCTTCATGACTGGCTCCTTGTGGTGGCTGTAGCCCGTCACTTGCCCGGCTATCTGCGCCTTCTCGATCACGGCGGCGAGATTGTCGCGTTCCCGCTCAGCCTCGGCAACCCGGGCATCAGCGATATCGGCTTCCTGCTCCATCTCGCGGCGATACTCCGACACCAGGTGAAGGGTGATGCCGACCGGATCGGTGATTGGGGGTTGATCCCGGACCAGGACCGTGAGCGGTCCGAAGTAGTCGCGAGCGGTCCGCGCCCCATCGGTGTCCTCACCGATAGCTGCGACCACGCGGAAGAGACCTTCCTCCGCTGCGGCGAGGCGTTCCTGGAGTTCATCGCGCTCGGCGACGACGGAGTTGTACGAGTCGCGGCGCATCCACTCGACCCGCCCCGCCCGATGTGCGCCACCGTGCCCGTGCGGCAGCTCGCATTTCGGCGGCATCGGCGCGCACTCGCCCTCAGGGACGGGCAGCGTCATGCCCTCGTCCCAGCATGACCCCTGCTCGTCGCGTTCCTTCACGAGCGCTTCGATAGCGTCAGCGAGCGCGTTGATCAGCGGCCCCTTGCTCACCCCGTGGCGCGGCCACACCCGAGCATCCGCGATCAGATCCGCGTAATTGTTCATGACTCTCCCTCCTTCTTGAATCGTATCCGTTTAGTCCACTAATCCGCTACCATCACGCCGCACGAAGAACGTGCGATCCGATAGAGCGGTGCAACGCGTACGCCTTTGCGACCAGGGCGCTCAGGATCTCCGTGTCCAGGGATCCGCGCATCATCAAGCGCACATGCTGGAAGTCGCCGTACTCCTTCGTCATACCATTTCGGAACACGCGCCCGAGGGCTTGCTCCTCGAGCTTCGGGTCGCCGTCCGGCAGGCTCAGCCACACGATCTTCGACGAACGCAACTGCATGAAGTCCAGGCCCGTGCCACCAGCCTGAACGGTGAGCACGATGTACTTCACCTCGCCGCTCAGGTAGGCCTGCTTGATTCGGTCAGCCTCCTTCGCGCTCATCCCGCCCACCCACGCCTCGCAGCGGTAGCCGGCGGCCGTCATGCGCTCGGCGGTCAGCTTCGCGAACTTGCGGCTGTCCGTCATCAGGATCACCGGCTGCCCGCCCCAGGCATCCAGAATCCCGCGCAGTGCACTCAGCTTCGCGCTCGGCGCGTCGACGGCGAAATCGACATCACCCTTCTCATTCAGTGACAGAGCGGCAAGGGCAACCTGGCGAAGGCGCACACGCAGCACCGCGGGAATGTCGGCGACGAGCGGCTCACGCTCCCCCGACCAGCCGTCCACCCAGGACAGCAGCTCCGCTTTCAGCTCGGCGTACTGGCGCGCCTGCTCAGGCGTCGGGTCGACCAGCACCTCGATCGCCTTCGGGGCCTGCTCGGCATTCTCGCCACGCATGTACAGCGGAAGGCTCCGAGCGAATGCACCGGGCTCGCGCTCGATGTGATTCATCATCGCTTTACCGCCCACGTAGACGGGCTTGCCTTGACCGTTGAGCTTCGGAGTCTTCACGAAGAACTGCTCGAGCCATGTCCAGTACGCAGGCACCAGATCTGGCCACAGCCAGCGCGGCGTTGCCCAGCCGTGCTCGGCGAAGTCGTTGCCCGACCATGTTGCGCTCAGTGCGATCTTCCAGTCGGACTTGATCTGAAGGATGGACTTGCGCATCTCGCTGTTGCGGTTCGCTGTCCCGTGACTCTCATCGTGGATGATCGCGTCCAGCGGGCCGTGCTTCTCGCTCATCTTGCGGAAGATTCCCAGGCGCACCGTCTCACGCTGCACCTTGTCGGTCGGCAAGCCCGTCTTCTTGTCGATGGCCATGAGCGGGTTGCCCTGGCTGTCCTGCTTGTCGCGGTATTCGACGTCCTGGCGGTGCAGCCAGTTCATCGTCGCAGCGTAGTGGCCGGGCTTGCCGGCGAGGAAGTCCTCGAACGCTGATTTTCCATCCTTCGTGGTCTTCATCATGCGCAGATTGATCTTGCCGTCAGACTGCGCAGCAAGGCGCTCGTGCCACTGGCTGAAGGTCTTGTCGATGATGATGTAGAGCACGCGCTCCCATCCCGCCCGGTGCACCACCTCTGAGGTGATAAGCGTTTTTCCAAACCCGGTCTGCGACCCGATCAGGGCCGCATGCGTGGGTTCGGCGAGGATGCGCAGGATGGCGTGCTCCTGCTCGGGGCGGGGTGTGAGCTTCGTCATGCGGCCTTCTTTGTCTCCACGTATTCCAGCGCCCGCTTCTCCCAGACGCCATCCTTCGCCAGGACCACCTTGACCACCGGCTGCATCCAGGCCTCGTCGCCACCCACCGGGAGCAGCTTGGCGCCGGAGACTGTGAAGTCCCAGGCGCCTGCCTCGGCGGAGCCTGTGATCTGCTGGTACTCGGCCATGTCCTCGTCCGTCAGGCTCACGGTAAGAACGTCGCCGTTCAGCGTGAAGCGGGAGTCCGTTCCATCGGGAGTGTTCGCGATGGTCGGCGTGACCGGCGCATCTTCGAGGTAGGCGAGCCCGTCCTCGATGGCGCTCTTCACGGTGGCCACCGCCGACGTGCGCATGCCGATGCCTGCCTCGGAGGATCCGCCGATGCGGCGCAGCGGAACCTTGAGCGTCGCCGCCTTCGCTGCGGCCTTGTTGCGCTCGATCTCGAACGTGCGCAGGTACTCGGCCTTCGCGCGGCGCGCGCGCTCGTCCGCCTCGGGGATCGCCTGCAAGAGGCGTGTCTGAGCCGCGGTGACGTGATCGAGTGCGATCTGCTGTTCTTCGTTGAGGTTCATACCTTCTCTCCTTCTTGCTCTCGTTCGGCTGCGCCGTGAGCCTTGGCATAGTGATCTGCCCACATGATGGACGCCGCGACGCCGTTCCACTGGTAGAAGCCATGACCACAGTCGGGGCAGTAGACGACAGTGATGCTCACGACAGATCACCCGAACCGTGTTCCGACGCAGTGAACGCCTCCGCCGCTTCCCACACCTGCTCAGACGGGATTCCGCGAGCGTCGAGGTAGTCGAACATCAGCTCGTGCAGCAGACCGCCGTCCTCGGTGAAGTGCCAGAGTCGGCGTGCGACGTCGTTCGCCTGCTCGCGCGACACCTCCTGGATCGCGACGAGCGCTGCCGTGACCTGCGCCTCAGCGATCATCGCTGTCATGGCGTCGAGGTAGCGGCGCATCGCGTCCTGGTACTCCGGATCGTCCTTCGACATCCGGAAGACGCGCGCTGAGAGCGGTCGCGTCTCAGCGGACCACCCCATCGCGAGGCGCGCACCGTGCACGATCAGCGCATCGGCCGTCGCATCCTCCTCACGCTCCGGCCACGCCGTCAGCTTCAGCAGATCGTCCTTCTCCATCACAGGCTCCTACCGTTCGTGTTGTTCTCGGTCATCGCTGGATGATCGTGATCGGGAAAGCGTTCGGAGTCTCGGATGTGACGCCGCTCCACGACATCCACCAGCCGTCCTGGTCGCCGTCGCCGCGGTCGATGTGCACGGCCCAGAGGTGCTGCACGTCGCTCTCTTGGTGCTTCTCCGCCTCTCCGCCGACGCACAGCACGTCGTACTCGTGCACTGTCTTGGTGAACGCTGCGGGGTCTTGGTGGCCGTGCGCCATGATCAGGGCGTCCTCTGACTCCACGAAGGGGAAGACGCGATCGGCATCCCATCGCATGTCGAAGTCGGAAGCGGTGAGCGGGGGCAGCGTCTTGGTGGTCATGATTCCTCCTGGGTACGGTTCGTGTGGTTGGGTGTCTGGTTCATGCCGCCACCGCCATGCCGGCGAGGCGGTCGTAGAGGGTGTCCTCGGAGTCGATCTCCAGCAGATCCAGCACGCCGAAAGGGCGGTGCATCAGGTCGTGCCAGGCGGCCTCTGATGCGCGGATGGATTCAGCCGGCGCGAAGAAGCCGGACAGCTCTGCCTCGTGCTCGACGGCGCCTTGCAGCGCCTGGTCGATCTGGGCATCCGTGCGGAAGATACCCACCCCAAAGAGGTCATCGTGGATCTCGTCGATGATGTACTGCGGATTGATGGTGCTCACTTCCCCACCTCCGCGCTCGTGCCGATTGCATCAGCTAGCATGCGCAACAGCTCCGCGACGTGGACGGCGTACTCCGGCGACTCGGACTCGAACGCACGGGCGATCAGCGCCGCCTGGAGGCTGGACTCGAGCTTGCCGCCCCAGGAGCGGAACTCCTGCGTCATGCCGATCAGGAAGTCGGTCTGATCCGTGGAGCTGGCTCCGCCGAACGTGCGGCCCAGGTCGTTCCAGTCGATCTCGATGGACACGACCGCCTGGCCGATGGGCGTTTCGGCGGTCTGAGTGATGGTTGTCATGCGATAGCTCCTTCGATTGTCAGTTCCAGGTAGCCGAACTCAAGTCCGGCACAGATGAGGTGGTCGTACATCTTGACGAGGTGCGCGGGGGCGTCGGGGCTGATGTACAGATCCCCGCCCGCTGTCTCCTGTGTATAGGGCTCCAGCGCCGCCTCGTAGCGGGTGAGAGCGTCGTTCCAGTCGGACTTTTTCACTCGTCCCCCTTCATCCAGAGGAAGAGGCAGAGCGTTGTCACCGTCGTACCCCACGCGATGCCGAGAATCGTGTTCACGATGTAGCTCGCGTAGTTGAAAGCCAGCATGACGTTGATGATGATCGGGGCGCCGGCGAGGATCAGGACGATGAACAGGGCCAGCGCCAGATAGCGGACTAATTGAGCGGTCATCGCTCACCCACCAAGTCGCGCAACGCTTCAGCGAGACACTCCGCCGTCTCGTGGGGTCCATTCAGCTCATCACGGTCGTACTGGGCGAGAAGTTCGCGCGCTCCGGCCTCCAGCTCTGCGCGCTGCGCCCGGTCGGCTTCGATGGCAGCGTGCATCAGGTCGAAAATGTCCGCAGCCGTGTATTCGTCGCGCACATCCAGAACGCGCGACATAGTTGCGTGCGCAGACGCCCCGGCCTCGGGGCCGTAGGTAGCCTGCACGACTTCCGCCGCGATCTGCTCGGGCGTCTTCATCTGAGCGGTCAATTCATTGCCTCCATTTCCAGGGCGTGCATGATCTGAGAAGGCGCCGGCGTCTGGCTGGCGTGCAACTCGGGGTTGTGCAGGAGAACCGCCGCCCAGAGCGGGCGTCCATTCTTCGTGACCGCCTCGCGGGCGGCATTGTAGTAGCGGGCGGTGATCGGCCCGTGAAACGCGCACACGGCCTTGTAGACGTTCGCGCGGTCAGCGTCCGTGAACGCGGGGTGAGCGGCAATCGCGGCGTGCGTGCGTTCGAGAGCGGCATAGGCGAGGGTGGGGGCCGGCATCGTCATGCGTTCACCCGCCGCCGTTGCTCTTCGTCCCGCTCGGCTTGCACGAGATCTTCGAGCACATCCCGCGCGGTGCGATCGGCACCGATGCCGAGGATGCTGACCCGGTACAGCTCCGTTTCTGCGTCACTCATGAAGTCCCACTCTGAGCGCAGGTGCTGATACAGATCGAAAGCATCGGCCGCGCTGAGGGCGTACGGGTTGACGAGTCCGGCCTCGCCCATCCAGTCCCACAACTCACCCAGGAGGTCGAGAAGCGCGCCGGGCTTGTCGGCGTAGGTCTGCGGGTTCTTGGCTGCGTCCTCCCATGCTGAGTACAGATCAGCGGGGATGTCGGTCTGATGGAACCACTTCGGTGCGCTCACTTGACACGCTCCATCCACGTGATGCGAACGCCGTGTGCGCCGCACGTTTCGCATACCAGATAGCAGGATCGCCGGTGCGCCTGAAAGTCGGCGTTCGCCGTCCAACGGGCGTGCTCGTCGCACATGAGCTTGATGCACGGGCACGTTGCGTGTACCTCGTAATCGGCGCGCATCTCGCAGTCGGGAGCGTCACACACGGGCGGCCCGGGGGTGAAGTCCAGGGCGTCAAGGACGGGGGATGCGAGGGTCATGCGTAGTCCTCGATCCGCTGAGAGTAGCCGGGGCGCGGGTCGAAATCCACAGCTTCGCCGTGGAAACGGATACCCGTGCGAAGCTTCGTGCCTGACCAGACGTAGGGCATCGGGTCCAGCGGCAGCGTGATCGCCACGCTGCGCGGGCGTCCATCCTTGCGCGTGCTCATCGCCCCGGCTCCCATCCGCCCCGGCTCCCATCCGCTGCGGCGGGCATCGTGCTCGCACGAGTCGCACATGCTGACCGGCTGCGCGAGCTTGGGCCAGTGATTCATCTCGTCCTCTTCGACGTACTCTCCGCACACCGGGCAACGCACCTTCCCGAGGCGGTCGAAGTAGACCCAGGCGTCCTCGCCGTCGATGGTTGCAACCTCGTAGTCCAGGTCGTCGTTATCCGGCGAGGGTCCGTCCGCGTCCGCTTCGGTGCCGTTGTCGCACATCCACTGGTCGAAGTCGGGCGTCGGGTAGCCGTTGTCATCGAAGTAGGTCGGGTCGCTCAGCATCTCCTCGGGAACGTCTGCCGTCCATGTCGAGTGGATGCGGATATTGCGGCTGCGGGTCATCTCGACCTTGACGGCGCTCATGCTCGCCCCTCCTTAACGGCCCAGCGGCGCAGCTGCGCGCGGCTGGCGGGCGCCGTATTGACAGCCTCGCCAAACGGCGGCCTACGGTGGCTGAAGCCTCCCGTAACGACACTGACGGCGTGAAGGATCTCAACGCTCGCATCTGCGTCGCCAGGGATCAGGGTGCGCAGCGGGTCGGATGCTTCGCCGGCGTTGATCTTCGGAAGAAGCTCAACGGAACGAATCGCGGCGGCGCGCAGGGCGTCGGGGAGCGTGCGGGCTTCGCTGTGCGTGTTCACAGTTCGCCTCCCACTTGGAAAGCGGCGCGGCGGGCGAAGTCGAGCGCGGTCTCTGCGTCCAGCTGGGGCGTGTAGTCCTCCGAGAGGATCCATTGCTCGGCGATGCGCTCGGTAAGCGCGCCCTCGTCCGGTCGCCACACCTTCACGACGTAGAGAACGTCAATAGAGCCGTCGGAATGCTCGTTCTCCATGCGCTCGGCCCAGTAGACGGCGGAGCTAAACGGCGCCTCCCACGGCATCCCTACGAGGCGCGAATGAAACGACTCCATCTCACGGCGGCCGAACTGGTGACCAGAGAAGCCGGCGCGCTCCTCGGCGGCGCTCAGGCTGTCGATGAGGCACTGCCACTGGGTTGCACGGCGGGCCTGTGCGAGCGTGCGCAGCTCGGCGGGGTTGCGGCGAGTGGTGTTCATCGCGCACGCCCCGATGCGCTCACGCGGACAGATCCGAGCTTGACGGCGCGAGCCTGACGGGTGGCAATGGTCCTTGCCTTGCCGGCGGTGCCGGCCTTTCGAGTTGTGTAGCGAGCCACGGCGGCCTCCTGGGTTGTGGGTGTGGTGGTTGAAGTTGTGGACGGTTATGCGGCGCGCTTCACGGGCTGCGCGAGGATCACGAGCCGATCCCCCACGGTGCCGAGCACGGGGCCGGGGAACCGGGAGTGTGCGGGCGCGGGAGTGAGCTGGAATCGCATAGGGAGATCCTTCGCCTTCGCGACGCGGGCGAGCGGCGCGGCGGACTTGGCGAGCTTGGCCAGCATGGCGGCACCGAGCGAGAACGGCTCGGCGTCGATCGTCGCGTCGGAGACCTCGGGAATGAGCCGGTCGACGGGCGGGAAGTTGCCCGTGAGGGCCACGAAGGTGCGCGACTCGACCGCGACGCCGCCGCGCGTTAGGGTGACCGTGTTGTCGGTGATCGTGAGCGTTTCTTCCACGTAGCGGACCGGCTTGAGCTTGCTCGCCCATGCGGCCACGTCGGCGGGGATGACCACGGACCAGTCAGGCTCAGCCGGGCCGCTCTCGCCGTGGCGCTCGACCGACTCGGCATAGGTGGTGTGCTCGAAGCGGGCGACGCTGTACCGGTCGGTGGCCGTGAGGTAGCGGTGGCCCACCCGGACGCCTGTGATGATGGTCATCACCTTGTCGGCGGATGCGTGGACGGTGACCGCGGCGAAGCCGGCGACAAGCTCAGGCGTGAGGGGAAGAGTGACGGACATGTGATGTCTCCTGGTGTTGTGGGTGTGGTTGAAGTTGTGGCGTCCCGTTTAGTGGACTAATCCGATTCTAGCGAAGGTGATTGCCGGTGTCTACAGATTATTGGACTAAATCTGTTGGATTCAGGAAACTCTCAGGAATGAGTTTGAGGGTGGTCTACGAATCGGGGCCACTCTACACATTCGGACCGCGTTTCCGAGTATGCAATTGTTTTGTGCCTGTCGAGGGCGAAAAAGTTGTGAAAGTAGACCCCCGCGTGATAATCGGGTAAGCACAAAGCTGATTTGTGTTTGGACCATATGTGTTGTTGTCTGGGAGTTTGCTGAGAGCGCGAGGCCTTGAAAACACTGGAGTCTTGTTTTTGAAGCTTAAGAGACCATAAGTAAGAATGTGATTCATATATATATGGTAATAGGATAAGTACGTTCTAAAATGGAGTGTCAAAAACTTCTCGAAATGTGGGTTTCAACCCATCGTTGAGCCGCTTGGATTCGGTCGTCGGCTGGTTGACGTCGATGGTTCGATGTGTTAAGGTTCGCGATTCACGCTAGCCGGTGATCGTTAGTTTTGAACGCTTCACCTGTTCCGCCTCGCGACGATGCCGCGGCACGACGCACGCGCGTGATAGTGCACAAGTCTTGCTTTGTCAACTTTTGCCCACTAAAATCAGAGCATGGAACCTACTCGTAAGCGCGCAGCCAATCGACTCTCTTACCTCGCCAGTCAGGCCGAGCCCACACTGGATCGGCTCAGAGAAAGGATTGACGATCTGAGCGCCTTGACGCCGATGCCGCTGCACTCGGTCGCCCGGCTGCGTGCAGCTGTCGATGAGCTTTCCGAAGCCTTGACGGCCTTGCCGCCCGCATCGGTGCTTGCCGGTGCGAAGGTCGCTTAGTGCGAAGCCGCCACCGTCAGAACGATCGCCGCCCACCCGGCCAGCATCCCCGCGACGCCGATTGCCGCGAGCGTTGCAGCTCGAGCCAGGGCGCGAAGGGCGAGAAATGCTCGCGTGCGGCCCTGTGAGCGCGCGTGCCGCGCTATCTCGGCGTCGGAGTATGCGAGCCAGGCTTGCAGTGTGCGGGCCGCTGTAGCGTCGCCGGCGAGAGTGTCGGGATGCATGGTTACTCGCAGTCGCACGTGAGGCCGGCGGCATCAACGGCAGCCGCGATGTCTTCGGACTCGACACCCCAGCGCCAAGCCATGAGGCGGTGTGCCTCGTCATAGGCGATCTCAGCGTCACAGAAACCGCTGTAGCGGTTGGCGCTAGTCTCGGCGATGGTGGCGCCGTCTTCATCGAACGCGATCCCGTAGGACTCAGCAGTGGAGGTGCCGCGCGTGATGAAGACGCGAGCGTCGATCTGTCCGATGCGGGACGGGATTGCGAGTTGGATAGTTACCATGATGGTGTCTCCCTAGTTGCGTGCCGACATGGCGGCGATGATGGATGCGGCGTGCGAGTAGCCAACCGGGCGGTCCCAGTCAAGGTGTGCGCCCGCGTTCGGGCGGGGCGGCATGAGCGGCGGCAGTGTGGCGCTCATGGCGGGTAGACCCTGGAGGCGAGCGTCAGGCATTAACGGCCCCGTGATACTGGATCGCGGCGCTAAGGATCTTGGCACCATTCCAGTCGATCTCGGTAACATTACGGGCGCACACTCCCCGGGGCGAACAAGTCCAGTAGAACGCGAGCGTTAGTGCTCAATCGTTCCGGGTATGTCGTGCAGTTCGAGCAGACCCCCCCGTGGTAGGTGTCCCCATCCCACAGCCCTACAGCGTGGGAGGATGCCATGCCCACGGCGCTGTGACAGTTGATGCACTTTTCCATTGTTCTAACCTTTCGTCGGGTGTACCACTGAGGGCGAGCGTCAGGAGGCGCTCGGGGCAGTGAACGTGCGCACGACATACGGCGAGCGCTCATCCGCGGCATAGCGCCGGCTAGCGTCGGCATCGGCCATGCTTTCGCGGCTGTAGGTGGCGATAGCCTGGTCCAGGCTGTAACGTCCATCCCCGCGCCACGGGACAATGGCGAACGTAACGCGCACCTCGTGCAGCTCCCCGTGACACTTGGGGCAAGCCACGAGGCCATGCCAGCGCCGCGTGTCCGACTTGACGAGGTAGCGCGGCCCGTGCGGGCATGTACCCGCGTAAACGTGACGATATGCGATGCCATACTGCGCGCCATGCTTGATATCTGCCATTATCGTATTCCCTTGTTTCTGGGTTGATTAGCGCGCTAATCGGCGCGCAGTGCCCTAGCGCGCCATGACGCGCGGTGCCCGCCTATGCGGGCCGCTAGGGCAGTGAAACCGCTACGGTGTCAGGGTGAACGGGATAGCGAGGATGAGGTTGAGCATCAGCGGCGCTCCCCGTGCTGCGGGCAATCAACGTTCGGCCCGTCACTGATACCAGCGATTACCGGCGTGCAGATGCACTTGCACTTGCACTGGGGGCAGGGCTCCCATCCCACGACGATATGGATCATGCCGAGCCCGTGGCAAAGTGCGCACGTCACAGCGTCACCGGCTCATAAGCGTGGGCGGAAGACTCGCCGGCCTGGCAGTAGGCGCAGTCGTCGGGATGCTCCAGGGCTTCGATGGCTTCCAGCCATGCGGGGAATGTGCGGGCAACGATACGCCCCCGGATGGTGCCACGCTGCGCGCCGGCGAGCTTGTCGAATGAGCCGATGCGCTCACCCGTGGCAACATCGACGGCGATGACGTCATGGGGCCGCTCGATGACTTCAACAGTGCGGAGGGTTTCGGTTTTCATGTTCCGATTCTACCCGATTAGTGGACTAAATGCGTAGAGATTAGTGGACTAAATGTGTAACGGATAGGTAACGGTGGGACGCGTACAGGGAGGGGCGTGGGCTGCGTGGCCGGCGCCCAACGCGGGGTGGTTTGAGGTGGCGGGGAAAGGTTCAGGATTTTAGGTGTTACCGGGACGTGGCATGGGGGCGCGGGCAGGACCCGTACATTTTTTACTCTGGCCAGGGATTTTCATGGGGCTACAACCCACAAATCACCACATTTTTCACCCACCCAGCCAGCGCCCAGGGGCTACAACCCACGCCAGCAGAGCCGCAAACATCCCCACCAGCACCGCGAGGTCGAAGGGCCCGCTCCCCCGCGATTTTTCTTCAGCCCCGCACGCATCACCGGGGGCTATCACCCATCGCTGCACAGCGCGATGACGTCGCTCGTTGCCAACTGGAGGCGAGCCATCGCCGCATCAGCCTTCGCACTCGAGCCACCGGCCGCGATGCCCGCCATGTCCCGCGCGATGATCTGGAGCCCGTCGACCATCCGCGTCACACCATCGCGCAGCTCGGGGTTCACGAGCGCGTCGCGCTTGGTCCGCAAGTCGGCATTCATCTCATTCAACCGATCGCTCATCACCGTAGCCGCCTCGACGCTGTTGAGCGTCACGGCGTCCAAGCTCGTGGCGATCTTGCCCGCAGCGTCGTTGATCGTGCGGCACTCCTCGGCCAGCGTCGGCGTGCTGCTGGCGCACCCGGAAAGCGCCAGGGCGCCCACGATCGCGAGGGCAGGCAGAAGGGAGCGAGGTGTGGCCATGGCCCCGATGCTAGCGCTCCCCCACTCGTAGAAACACCCTCGACCACCCGTAGACTGAAAGGGCGGCGGAGATCCTCCTTTCCTCCCACGCAACGGGTAGTGGTCCCAGGGGCCCCCTGTGAGCCTCGCTCCAGGGGGCCTTCCACATGATTAAGGTCGCTCTGATACAATTAGTGGGCTAAATCCCACATAGCGTGGTACGCTGATCTCGGGCCGATTTAGTCCACTAATCTCGCGGAACACCACGCCGCGGGCGACAGAAGGAGGAAGAGCATGGGCTATTGGAGAGACCGAGCCGAGTCGCTCGGCGAGTCGCTAACGATGGAGCATGAGTACAGTCGCGGCCTGCTCAAGGCGATCGACCAGGCAAGCAGGCGCCATGAAGCGGAGCTGGCAGCGCAGGCGGAGAGCCTCAAGGCCGGCTTCATCGAGGAGACGCGCCGCTCCAACGCCGCCACCGCCGAGCGCACGCGCCAGGAGACGCTGGAGACCGTTCTGAAGGCACTGGATTTGCCGGGCTACCGCGCGAATGGTGGCATGTTCCACCCATTCGATGCTTCCAAGACGCGTATCAACTACCCCACCGACCGCTTCTGGGCAGACCTCACGACTACTCTCGAGGTTCGTGCCGAACGCAAGGCGGCCGACGAGCGCGCCGCCACAGAGGCGAAGATCGCGGACCTCGGCAAGCAGGCCGGCATTAAACCCGAAGAGAGCACGGACTTCGGGAAGTACGTCGCGCACCTCCTCAGCGATCCCAATGGGCCGAGCGTGGTTAGCTTGCTCCTGGATGAGTCAATCAGTAAATCCTACGGCGAGGCGCAGCTACTCGGAGATCCTCGAGTAGAGCAGGGCAAGTCTCCCAAGCCCAAGAAGGGCGGCAAGAAGTGACCACCGTCGCCATCATCGCCGCCTGGGTGTACATCGCCCTCACTGTCATCGTCCTGCTCGCTTTGCCGTTTTCGATCGGCAAGCCCCGTGAACCCCGCACCGCCGGCGACTATGTCGCAACTTTCATCATCAGCTTGGCCCTCATTGGCATCCTCGTGATCCTCATGGGAGGCCAGCGATGAGCAAGATCTACACCAACGGCCAGCACGGATCCCACGACTTCGACGAGCGCGACCCATCCAGCGTCCTCCAGGCTCTCCTCTCCGAGGCCGAGGACCGCGTGAAGACCAAGCAGCGCGCCTTCGAGAACGCGGAGAACGCCGTCATCGCAGCTCAGATCGAGCTACAGGCGGCCATCGCCATCCGTGACCGCTACGACGTTGCACTTCTGGCGGGGAGCAAGTGACTCGGCCGACCGCATCCGTGACGCTGGAGGGCCCCGAGAACCTCATCCGACACATCGAGAAGCTCCAGGAAGTCATCACGAAGCGCAACGAGCAGATCGCGCGCCAGCAGGCAGAGATCCAGCGCCTCGAAGACGGCGAGCCGAGCCAGGAGGGTCTGAAGGAGGCATACCGCAAGGGCTACAAGGCCGCATGGAAGGAGGCCCAGGACGCATTGTATGGCGTTCAGCAGGGCATCAACTCCTTTACGCGCGATCGCTACCAGGCGGTTCTCAACGTCGACGCTTCGCAGCGGCTCGACGAGGAGATTCGGCCCGACAAGGATCCCAACGGCGGGACGAGGGAGGTCCGATGACTCCCCACGATGTCTACGGCGACAACGGCGAGATCATCGCCGAAGTGGACGAGCCCGAAACGGGCCCCCTGGATCACGTCTCCGCGCTTGCTCGCCGCGTCGGTGAGCGCCTGCGCGCGGAATGGCCTGGTCCCCGCACCACGGCGCACGGCGAGTTCCACATCTACCCGGCCGTGCGCCCCGGCGGCGGCACTGACCTGCTCATCCAGATGGCGGAGCGGATCATCGCAGAGGAGGAGGCCAAGTGATCTACGTCATCCTCTTTGCGCTGGTCGCCGGTGCGCTCCTCGCCATCTACAACGGGCCAACCAAGCCGAAAGGACCGAGATCATCATGACAAAGCCATGGATGGGAGTGACCCCGCCGCCGCACGGCCAGGGCTACTATCCCTGGGAAGGTTGGCCTGCGGCTTACCAGCCAATCACGGTCGGAAACCCCGATGTTATCCGCGGTCGCGTGGTGGAGCCCGATGTCTTCAACGTCCCGCAGAACTTCGGCCAGAAGTTAATCCGGGACGAACTGGATCGCCTCCAGAATCTCATCACCGAAGCTGTTGAACATAGTGCGACCGAGCATCTCATCGAGGCGCTGCGAGCCAAGGGCTACACCGTGACGCCGCCCACCACTACCGAAGGAACCGAATTATGACCGACATCAAGCTAAGCGTACGCAAGACCGTGAAGGTGAACATCGACGCCACTCACGAGAGCGAGGACGGCTACAAGATCAAGGCGCGCAGCATGGCTAGGGGCATCAAGCTCGAGATCAAGAGCCCCACGTCCTACTACGCGGACACCATCACCATTCCGGAAGGCCTTATCGAACCGCTCGGTGATGTTTTCGACGCTGTTCGTAAGGCTCGCGCCGAACAGGAGGCGGATCAGTGACCGCCATTACTGAAGAGAAGATCGACGCACTCCGGGCACTCCAGAAGCAGATCGGCGATGCGAACGGAGCGAAGGGGTTCCACGAAGAGGGACAGGAAGTCCGCGGCATGCTTCCGGTTTTCATTTCGACAGCTGGGAAATGGGGCACGCTTTCGACCTTCATGTCGAAGCTCTTCCGATTGCATCCGGCTATCGAGCGCAACTACTGGACGTCCCGCCTTGCGCTCATCACGACTGAAGTCGCCGAGGCCATCGAAGAACTTCGGCACGGTCGATCCGTCGACGAGACGCACTACCCCTCGGCGCCGCTCGGCGGGAATGCCATCCATGAGACGGGCGCGCCCGCCAAGCCCGAAGGTGTCCCCTCCGAGCTTGCCGACATCGTGATCCGCGCGTTCGATTTCGCGTATGAGGCGAACATCGATCTGGCATCCATGATCAACGAGAAGCTCGCATACAACGCAACGCGTGCGCACAAGCACGGGAAGGAGTTCTGATGACCAACATCGACCTGGACGCCGTCGACACGGATGTCATGCTCACCTTCTCCCCCGACCCGAGCCGCGAGGGGTACGCCGTCATCGAGTACGACGACGAGCACGGGGACACCCGCCTCGGCTCCTTCAAGATCCGCGACCTGCTGATCATCCTGCATGCCACCGCCGACTCCAGCTACCAGCCCGAGCAGACGCGCTCGAAGCCGCCGATCTGGATGAGGGAGAACTGATCGTGTACACGAACATGACCCTCAAGGACGGGGAGCGCGTCCCGTTCGCCAGCTACCGCTGCAAGGCGACGGCGAAGGAGGTGCGCAAGATCGGCGACTCGACGTACACGCACCGTTGCCGACTGCACATCGACCACGATGGCGAGCACTCCTGCATCTGCGGGCGCCACTGGGAGCCCCTGAAGGCGGCATCGTGAGCGCCGACGTCCGCGCCCTCATCCAGGCGCACCGCGACATGATCCGCGGCCACGAGGAGATCATCGCCCGCCTCGAGGCGCTGGACGCCCCAAAGGCTGAGCAGGCGGCCCCCGTTCACATCGCGGAGCCCCACCCATATCGAGGCCGCGTGCTGCGCGAGCCGGATACCGATGCGCCGATCCTGGCGCAGGAAGGCAACTGACCATGCGCAAGATCCAAGCCACCGGCTTCGAGCACGTTCACGCTGAGGACAGGCCGACGCTCTTCGTCAGCCACGGCCGCGGCAACAGTGGCCAGCCCGAGGTGCATCTGCACTTCTTCGACAGCGCGCTCGAGCAGGAAGTCCAGGGATGGTTTCCGGTCTCCGAGCTGCTCGCGGCGATCAAGGAGGGCGGCGAGTGAGCCTGGAAGCCACCGTGTATACGAAGACCGGCACCTATTGCGGTCAGTGCGTCACCACAATCCGCGCGCTGGAGAAGGCTGAAATCCCCTTTGAGGAAGTACCCGGTATCGACCTGCCGGAGAATGCCAATCTGCTCCAGATGTTCAAAGACCGCGGGCTCACCTCCGCGCCGATCGTCTTCGTGAAGATCTGGGACACCGACAAGTCGTACGACATGTACGCCTGGGCGGGATTCCGCCCGGACAAGATCGCCTGGCTTAGTGGACTAATCAAGGAGGCAGCGTGAGCGCGCTCACCGAGTATCAGGGGCTCACGGTCGGCCAGCACGTCACGGTCGGCGAGTTCAACCCGCGGAAGGTCTCCTGGCAGATCGTCTCATTCCAGCGCGCGACCGAGTCGCTCGTTTACGCGAGCATCGTGTCTGGCCTCGCCGGCCGCCACCAACTCGTGCCCGCAAACCGTCTATGCGCGTGGGCACCTGAAATCAAGGAGAAGAAGTGACCGAGAAGTCAGCACCGGTCGGCGTAGTCAAGATGGATGACCGCGGCCGGATCAACATCAAGAAGCACCTCATCGGCGAAGCCCCGCTGTCCTGGGTGGTCTACCGCTCCCCCGACGGTCAGCATCTCACACTCGAGGCGGTGACCCAGTGAGCCTAGCGCGCGGCGCGTTCATGCTCTACGACGGCCTTCTGCGCGTCGAGGTCGTTCGGGAGCTGGGCGACGGCATGGCGATCGTGAAGATTGGCGCTGACAGTCGCGTCGTCGACGTGAACCGGTTGACGGAGGTGGAGGGGTGAATGACGAAAGTGTCAACCACCCCTCCCACTACACGTCTGATCCCAGTGGTATCGAGTGCATCCAGATCACTCGGCATCGCAACTTCAATGTCGGCAACGCCATCAAATACCTCTGGAGAGCTGGCCTGAAGGTAGAGGGAGACCGCACGCTCGTCGAGAAGCAGTGCGAAGACCTGGAGAAGGCGATCTGGTACATCCAAGACGAGGTCGCCCGCCTCCGCTCCTCCTCACTCCAGCACTAGCCCAGATTCCAGGAGCACCGCCCCCAGGGCCCTCTCTACGGCCCGGATGAAGATGCCCCTGTCGAAGGCGAAGCAGTGGTCTCCGGCTTCCAGAACGATGAAGTCGGGGCCACTGCTCAGCTCTACGCAGCGACCGCCGTCGAACTCCCTGATTGTGGTGGTGCTCATTTCTTCTCCCCAGAGTATCGAACATCTGTTCGACAGAATCTATGCCACGTCACCGACATTGCCAACCCTGTGACTGTTCGCAGCCGATGCGTACCAGGCGAAGCTAGATGGAGCCGACCCCACGGTCAAGCGGGGGCCACGGAACGACCACAGCAGATATGTATCGCTAGCCTCTCTAGCCCTTCGAGGCAGGACGTGTACACTACACATTCAGTCCACTAATTCGTTCCAGGGAGCAAAAATGGCCCAGACCAAGGCCGCACCACGCCAAGCCGCCCCCACTGGCTACAGCACCGACACCCAGTTCTTCGCGTCTCGCTACCGCCAGGGTGGTCGAACCGTCTACTCGGTGGCCCTCACGCCCGACCAGATCATCAACAACATCCCGCGACCGAACCCCGAGCAGGCAAACCCCGGCAACCGCGCGATCCGGCCGGCGCACGCACAGGGCTTTGCGGACTACTACCTCCAGCATGACAACTGGATCATCCCCGGGCTCATCCTGCGCGCCCCGGACATCTTCGACTTCACCTCGGATCAGTCGGTCGTCACCGGAGACATTGACTTCGGGATGCTCTCCTACCCCAACCGCAAACGCCTCGAAATCCAGATCCTCGATGGCCAGCACCGTATCCTCGGCTTCCACCTCGCGATTGAGAAGGTCGGCGAGTTGCTCGCCAAGGCGAAGGACCACCGAGCCCGGGCGCTGAAGACCGACCACAAGAACTCGCGTCTCGTGAAGGACGCCGAGGCCGAGGTAGAACGCCTCGAGCGCAAACTCGACCGCTTCCACCAGGAGCGCGTTTCTGTCGAGATCCAGGTCATCGACGACATCGCCTCATTCCGCCAGGCATTCTTCGACATTGCAGACAACGCGCTCGGTATCTCGGCATCCGTCAAGGCGCGCTTCGATAAGCGCAAGGTCGTCAACCGCGCCTTCGCGATCGTCGCTGAGCACCCCCTGCTCGTCGGCCGCGTCGACCCCGAGAACGACCGCCTCGGGCGCACGGGGCCGTACCTGCTGTCCGCACGCCATGTCGTTGAGATCATTCGCGTCTCCAATGTAGGTATCGAAGGTCGTATCGGCGTCAAGCAGGAGAAGACGCTGAACGAGATCGAGGTGGCGAAGAAGGCTATGGCGTTCTTCGATGCCGCTCTCAAGGCCTTCCCGCAGCTTCAGGCGATACAGGATGGCACGCTGACGCCGGATCGCCTGCGCCAGATCTCCATGCTCGGCTCGCCCCTGTTCCTGCGCATCCTCGCCGGCGCATACTACGAGTTGCGCGACCCGGTAAAGCATGCCTGGAGCGACGCGCAGGTCATCGAGTACTTTGAGGCAATCGGAAAGCACCTCGCCGTCCCGCTGCACGCCAACACGATCTGGTTGAAGCACACGCCCGAGGACACCTTCAATGTGGGCGGATACGGCCCCAACGGTCGGCGCCAAGACATCATGAACCTCTCGCACGCGATGTGGGATTGGGCCCTGGATCACGCCGACTTCGTCTGGGCCGATCCCGAGCCTGCGCCGAAGCCCGAGCCGACCAAGGATGAGCTGGAGATCGACTACAGCGACCTCGGCGACGAGGCCCTGGCTGAGCGCCTGAAGGCAGAAGACCTCGCATCGGGGATCAGCAAGAAGTAGGGGACACGAATGGAAAGAACCCCGCCCGGAGCGATCACGGGCGGGGTTCTTCTCGTGCAGACTCGGCTTACCTCCGCCAGTTTAGATCACAGAATCAGGATTAGTCCACTAATCGGCTAGAATCGATCCATGTCCGAGGATATGGAACTGAGCGAGTTCGATGAGAAGATCCTCGGGATGGCTGACTACATGAGCCCCGAGCAAATCAGCAAGAAGCTCGGTGGCGCCGTTTCCGCAGCCAAGATCCGCCTCCAGCTTCAGCGCCTGCTCGAAGACGTCGACTGGATCACCGAGGCGCAGCGCGAGAACCTCCTCTTCCGCCGCATGCACATGATTCTCGCCAAGCTCGAGAGAATCCCCGGCTCTCAATGGGATCTCGACAACCTGAAGGTGCAGCTCGCGACCCTGAAGGAACTGGGCAACCGCTTCGACAAGCGCCGGCAGGCCAACGAGGTCGACCTCGAGCGCTACGACCGGAATGTCGCTCTTGAGATGGCCCGCGTCTACGACATCGCCCTGTCCTATGTGAAGGGTGCCCTCCGTTCCGAGGTCGACGCCGAAAGATGGGATGAGGTCGCCCGAGCAGCGCTCGAGCATGCTCAGGGTGAGCTGATGAAGAAGGCGATCGAGGCCTAAATTAACTTGGCATGTGCAGCATTAGTGGACTAAAATACCTGTTATGACAGTCTGTGGGTTTGCTGGCTGCGGTCTTCCCGTAACGTACCGCGGATACTGTCGCACGCATTACGGGCAGTGGAGAGCCGGCGAGCAACTGCGCCCATTTACCCCTCGCGTGCGGAGCGCGACACTACGCCTCTGTTCGGTGGATGGCTGCTCTCGGCGCCATCAGGCCAAGGGCTATTGCGACGCTCACTACCAGCAGCTCAGGGCCGGGAAGCCGATTGGCCCGATACGCAGGTATGGCGAGCTGGGCAAGCCATGCCCGGCGAAAGAGTGCGGTCGTCCAATAGCCGTTGGCGGTCTCTGCTGGACCCACTACGAGCAGGCGAGGACGGGTAAAAAGCTGACGGAGATTGCTCGGCGGGAGAAACAGTCTGGCAAGTGCCTAGTTCCCACATGCGACAAGCCGGCGAAATCGAGAAGCGTATGCGGGAACCATACAAGGCTTAGGACCAACTTCAACCTCACCGACGATCAGATAGTCTCCATCTTCTCTGATCCACATTGCGAGATTTGCGGAACTAGGAATCCAGGCAAGAGATACTTCCATATGGACCATGACCATTCCTGCTGTCCGGTAGCCGGTATGTCGTGCGGAAAGTGCGTGCGCGGCCTTCTCTGCGGAGCTTGTAACCGCGGCCTGGGCTCTTTGTCAGACGATATCGAGAAGCTGCAATCAGCGATCGAATACCTGGAGAAGTACCGTGCTGCTTAGTCCCCGGGTCTTCGACATGGCGATGGACGAGATCGCCGCGCGCTCCCGCAAGCGCATCTATCAGCACGACTATCTCGCCTGGGCGAGTGACATTCTGGGCCGTCGCTACTACGAGAAGATGGCCGAGATCATGGTCGAGTGCGCAACACCGTCGACCAGCAAGATCCGTAACGCGATCAAGAGTGCAAACGGCTGTGGCAAGTCCTTCACTGTCTCCGATCTCGTTACGTGGTGGGTTACCGCCTTCCCGCCGGAGGAATCGCTTGCCCTTGTCTCGGCCAACGGTAGGCAGCAGATCCAGACTGTCATTTTCAAATACCTCAAGGATGCTTGGGGTTATATGGCAACCGAGCACAAGGCTGGGCGTCAGGGAGCGCCGACTGGATGGATCTCAGAGACGCTCGAGTGGAACTACATGAAGCCGGATGGCTCGGGTAAAGAGGCCTTGGTCATCGGCAAGCGCCCAGCAGATCAAGACATCGTCTCGAGCTTCCAGGGAACACGTAAGCGCCGCACCTTCGTGGGTCTCGATGAGATGGGCGGTCTCCCTGACGACCTACTCACGGCCGCTGAGGCCGTCGCCACGGGGCGCGATTCACGCATTGTCGGCATTGGAAACCCCGACCGCCGCGGGACCATGTTCTTCAACCTCTTTACCACTGACCAGGGCGCCGACTGGAATCTCCACACTATCTCCGCCTACGACCTGCCAACAATGACCGGTGAACACGTCTACGACGATCCCGATATCGAGGCGAAAATGCTCGATGGGCTCCAGAGTCGGCTCTGGATTGCTCACAAAGAGCGCGCTTGGATGTCTGGCGGAGAGATTGTTCCAGATGAGATGTTCCCCGCCGATCCGCAGTTCAATCGTCGCATCGGCGGGACGCCGAACGGCCGCTTCAAGGCAAAGGTGCTCGGCGAGTTCCCCGGCGATGCCGACAACACTTTCTTCAGCGAAGATCACATCAACAAGGCGATCGCGACGGAGATTGAGCCAAATGAAACCCTGCGCCCCGTTCTTGGATGTGATATCGCGACGACGGGCGAGGACGAGTCCGTCGTCTACGTGAATCGCGGCGGGCATCTTCGCCTCTTCGACAAGACCATCTCCTACATGGATGGCAGGGAGCAGCGCGAGACTTCCGGCGTCTGGAGCAAGGAGGACACCCTCACCGCAGCCCGGCGCATCCACGCGATCGCGAAGTACACCAACGCTAGCGAAGTTCGCATCGATGGTAATGCTGTCGGCTCTGGCGTGGCGACTGACCTCATGCGACTGGAGGAGTTCGCTGACAAGGACTACGAGGTCGTCCGCGTCGTCGGCTCATACTCGTCGAGTGACATCGCGCGCTGGAGGATCTGGCGTGACGAGATCCACGACTACTTCGCGGACCAGATGCGCGACGGTCTCCTGGACATCGATCCCGAGGACACCCAGCTCCGTGACGAGCTGATGCTCATCACGTACACGCTCGTGAGCGGCGCCATCAAGATCGACAAGAAGAGCGACATGAAGACAGTGCTCGGCGGCTCCCCCGACCGAGCCGACGCCGCCATGTACGCAGTCATCGACACGGACGCCATGCTTGAGCGCGAGCGCAGCGGCATCCCAGACGGCGCGAAGGTCGCCGGCGACCCCAGCGACTTCATCGAGGAGATCGATGAGGCGCTCTATGACGACGGAATGCCGGACTGGTAGACCGGGATTAGCCCACTAATTCACCCTAAAATGGTGGGTATGGACACCGTCGAACTGTCGCCCGATGCCGCTCTGAGCCGGGCGCAGGCGGTCATTGAGGTGATCCACGAGAACGGCGAGTTGCGCGAGGCAATGTCCGCAGCGATGCGGGCACTGAAGGTCGAAGACGAGAACTGGACCAGCGCTTTCAGTGGCGACGGTTATGAGGGGCCGAGTCTGGAAGACATCCAGCGCGGTGCCGAGGAGATCCGCATGGCGATGGTCAAGTCGCCGATCATCGACCGGGGGGCGCAACTGCGCCACTCATACACATGGTCGAAGGGCGTCAAGCTTCCGAAGACGAAGCCTGCCGACTATGGCAACCGACGCGGCCCGAAGAGTCGTCTTGACAGAGCGCATGAAGCATTCCTGGATGACATCAACCAGCGCAACATCTTCAGCGACGTGGCTCACGAGGAGATGGAGCGCGCGCTCTACTCCGACGGTAACTTCTTCCTCCTCGGAGACATCGCATCTCGAACGCTCCGTCGTGTGCCGCTGAAGGAGATTGCCGGCTTCATCTCTAACCCCGACCACAACGACGAGGTATGGGCGTGGAAGCGGACGTGGAACTCGGTAGATGCCGATGGCAACAGCGCGACCAAGAGTGCCTGGTACTTCACCACCGACTGCCCCACCCCGCGAAAGAACCGACCGAAGAAGATCCGAGGCGTAGACGTCGACGAGTCGAAGGAGTTCCTGGTGCACTCCGTGAACCGCCAGGTTGGCTGGCCGCTCGGCATCCCCGACGCCATCGCGATCATCGCGTGGGCAAAGCTGTACAGCGAGTTCATGAAGTACGGCTACATCATGAACCGCGCCCTCGCCTCGATCGCCTTCAAGAGCGACCCGAAGACGAAGACGCAGGGCGAGAAGCAGGCGCTCCGCCTCGCGAGCGCAACGGGTGCAGGCCAGACCGCCATCGGCGCCAACGTCACTCCCCTCAACTCGGCCGGCAAGGGCTACGACTTCGACGCGGGGCGCCCGATCGCGGCCATGGTAGCGACCGGCGTCCAGGTATCGATCGTGCACCTCTTGTCGGACCCGGGCGCCGCCGGATCCAGCTACTCAGCCGCGGAGAGCCTCGATCTGCCGACGCGACGCGCTATTGCTGCGCGGCAAAAGTCTTGGTCGCTCTTCCTCGAGCGCGTGCTCCGCTGGATTGGCATCGATGAGCCTGTTGTCACGTTCCCGCCGCTCGTCGACCCCGACTTCTACCGAGAGATGCAGTCCATCATCCTCGGCTGGAACTCCGGCACACTGCACGTCTCCGAGGTGCGCATGCGCCTGATTGAACTGCTCGATATCGTCACGGACGAAACCGATGCCCCCGAGGGTGTCATGCTTCCTAACAACGAGAAGTCGTGGCGGCGCGGCGATATCGATCCCAAGGATGGTCCCGCCGGTTCGACTTCATCCACGGCGTCCCCCGATCAAGGGCGTGGCAATGGCGCCGGCAACGCGCCGACGGCGCATAGCCTCTCGATGTCGGGGTTCAACGATCCGCAAATCAGCGAGAAGTTGGAACAGATCCTCGAACTGCTGAACCGATGATCACTCGTTTTAGTGGACTAATTCGCCCCTACCATTGAAAGTATGACGAAGCGCCTGCTCCACGAGTCCGGCGGTGCGCTGTCCGCTTCTGAGGGCAAGTGGTCGGCGACTCTCATCACCCCAGGGACTGGATCCAGTGGGGTGTATGCCGCTGAGATGCTCGCCGAGTATGCCCCCCGCGCCTTCAAGAAGGGCATGAAGCTCTGGTGGGGTCACCCTAAGGACGATGAAGGCCCTGGCGCACGTGATGCCCGCGACCAGTGGGGCGTCCTTGACGAGGATGCCTCCGTGAACGCCGCCGGTGAGGTTGAGGGAAAGATCCGCCTCCTCCCCCACTGGAAGGACGTCGTTGAGTCGCTCGGTGACCAAGCCTCTCTGTCCATCTATGCGATGGGTGAATCAGACAAGGACGGGAATATCACCGCGCTTCTTGAGAGCGAGGTGAACAGCGTCGACATCGTCGCATACCCCGGTCGAGCTGGATCCGGGCTGAAAGCAAAGCTTGAGGCCGCGCGTGCGGCCTCTGAAACACCTGGCGTCACCTCGGCGTCTCAGGAGAAAGAAGACGGAATGGACAAGGTTCTGGAGGCCCTCGCTGGCTTCGAGACTCGTTTCAACGCCTTCGTGAACGAGTCCAAGGTCGCCACGGCCGCGGAGGCTCAGGCCAAGGTTGACGCCGAGGCACTCGCCAACGCGGGCAAGACGGCCGTCGAGAAGTTCCGCGCTTCGATGAAGCTTATCGAAGCGGCAGAACTGCTCGAGCCGATCGCGGAGTCGCTCGCAGAGCGCGCCGCCGACGGTGAGGACATCACGGAGGCATCGATCGCCAAGGCCAAGGAGCAGTCGGAGCGGATGCTTGAGTCCGCCAAGACCCAGCTCGGCGGCTTCCACGAGGAGGCGGCAGACCGCTTCCGAGTTCACGAGACCGGCAGCGACGCTGACTTCAGCATCGCAGGATGGGGTGCCTGATGGCCAAGAACGCGGTTTTCCCGTACAGCGAGCTGCTGACCGAGATCTGGCCCGTGCCGAACACCACGGCGCCCGGAACTCCCCTGCTCAGCACGACCAATCAGCCCGGCGTCGCACTCGTCGGCGCCAACGGCTACGTCCAGTCGCAGGCCGTCGGCCCGTACACGATCTCTGGCATCCCCTCGGGCGGCCAGAGCCTGAAGGACGGCACCGTCTCGGTGGCAACTGATGGCACCTGGGAGTTCACCGTCGCCGGTGCTTCCAACTCGATCGTGCAGAACACCCTGGTGTACATCACCTCGGCCGGCGCCGTCACCCTGACCGCGACGGGCAACACGCCCTTCGGCAAGGTCAACTACCCGCGGGATTACGTCTACAAGACCGGAATCCTGCCCGTCAAGATCGGAGTGTTCGTCTGATGACCGAGTACAAGGACAAGTTCACTCTCGACGGGAAGCTGACCCCGCAGCGTGGAGTGACCAAGGCCAAGGTCGCCGAGGCCAAGACCCTCATGCAGCGCGCTCTCGCCGGTGACTATGTCGCCGACGCGGAACTGCGACGCAAGGTCACCGCCGAGGCATACTCCTCGAGCGACCTGGCGCCCGCTGTGGCGTACCTCGTCTCGCTCCAGGTGATCCCGCAGCTCGACAAGCCGGAGTACAGCGTTTCGGACCTGGCCTCGACGCGAGTCGTGCCGGACTTCCGCCCCGCGGTGCTTTACTCGCTGTACGGCGATTTGACCGGCCCGGGCCTGGACGCCAACGGCGCCCCGGTTCACGTCCCCGAGGGTACGAACTACCCGACGGTGACGGTCGCCGGCGTCGAGTCGTTCTACTCGAAGCTCCAGAAGCGCGGTGTGCGGTTCGACTTCACCTGGGAGGCCCAGGTGAACGACACGGTCGGCTTCTTCTCCGACCTGCCGCGAGAGATCGCCACCCTCGCCCACGAGGCCGAGTACACCGAGGTTCTGGACGCCATCCTCTCCTCGACGATCGGACTCGCTGGCGGCACGCTGCCCAACGGCACTGTCGTGCCCGCTAACTCGAAGATCACGCCGGATGCCCTGTGGCAGGCGAAGATCGAGCTGGCGAACCGCACGATCAACGGCCGCAAGGTCGGCTCGCTGTCGGGCTACAACGTGCTCGTGCCCGTCGGTACGCGCGACTTCATCATGTACCTGCTCAACCAGCAGATGATCTCGTTCGACAAGAACTCGATCCGCTACACGGGTGACTCGTACTACCAGGGCGCACTCGGCAACATCACCATCGTCGAGTCGCCTCGCGTGACCGGCACCAACTGGGTCATGCTCCCGAAGCCAGGCGCCACCCGCCGCCCGTCGATCGAGCTGCTCAAGCTGCGCGGCTACGAGACCGCGGAGCTGCGAGTGCGCCAGGAGGGTGGCGATGCCTCCTTCGACACCGACACGAAGGCTTTCCGCCTGCGTCACGTCGTCGGTGGTGCGAACTGGGACGAGAAGTACGTCGTCAAGTCCACCGGCGCTGCGTAAACAACGCGCCACAGAGGGCCGTCCCCACAAGGGGCGGCCCTCTCGCCGTTCCCGCTGGCCGCAAGGATTAGTCCACTAAACTGAGGTCATGGCCAACGCAGGAGTCTTCCCCCCGGACGTCACGTCGAACGTCGGACTTCTGCGCATTCTGATCAACGACACCGCTGGCGTCCCCCTGAGCCCGCCGGTGTCCGGTCAGGCCGACTACCCGCTCTGGTCCGACAACTCGCTCCTGGGGGCGCTCATCGTCGCTGGTGACGTTGTTTACCGCGCTGCCGGCGACCTCTACTCGGCGCTCGCGGCCGAGTACGCGCAGGATGAAGAGTCGATCAAGACCGACGACCTCGCAGTTGACCGTAAGGGGAAGGCTGCCACCTTCCTGAAGATCGCGCAGTCCTTTTACGCGCGAGCGGACTCCGATGCCGCGACTACGGACAGCGACTACTTCGACCTCGCGCCGATGGGCACGAGCGCCTATTCGCAGGCCGTGGAAGCGGGCGTGTGGCCCGAGCTGTGGTGCGAACAGCCCTGGGCACCGCTGGAACCCTACGAGCCCGTCACGCCTCCCCCGCCGGCGCCCAGCGGGTACGGCTACTAATGACCGCACGCGCAGAGATCGTGGGACTCAAGGGCGATAACCTTCGCTTCGATTGCCCCGGATGTCGCGAGCCGCACATCGTCGTGGTGCCACCGCACCCGAATGCTTGGGACTGGAATGGCGATGTCCAGAGTCCGACTCTGAGCCCGTCTATTCTTGTTCAGGGCGGTGAGAACGATGTCAGATGCCACTCTTTTGTTCGCGGTGGAGTGATCGAGTTCTTGCTGGATTGCAGTCATGATCTTGCAGGCCAATCCGTCCAGTTGCCAGGCGCCGGAGCATACGGCTACTGAGTCGTTTCGCTACACGGCTGCTACACGGAAGGCTCCCGGTTGCTCGGGAGCCTTCTTGCCGATGGCCGAAGATCCGCGTGATTCCGGGCTGGTAGCGGGAGCGGGGCTTGAACCCGCGACCTCACGATTATGAGTCGTGCGCTCTCACCAACTGAGCTACCCCGCCGCGCCGCACCCACACGGCGAGATGTGGATGCTGCGAGCCCCGAGTCAGGATTGAACTGACGACCCCTTCCTTACCATGGAAGTGCTCTGCCACTGAGCTATCGGGGCGTGCCACCCCTCTCGGGGCAACCAGAAAAGAATATCAGAGCCGGGGCGTCCGACAGAATCGGCTCAGCCGACGGTGTGGCCGGGCTTGGTGTGCTCGGCCAGCCACGGCATCGGGTCGATGCGGGTGGTGCCCCCCAGCAGCACCTCGAGGTGCAGGTGGGGTCCGGTCGCCTTACCGGTCTGTCCGACGCGGCCGATGACCTGTCCGGCGGTGACCTTGTCGCCCACCTTCACCTGCAGCGAGCCGTACTGCATGTGGCCGTAGCGAGTGGAGACGAGCTGGCCGTCGATGATGTGGTCGATCAGCACCGTCACACCGTAATCGCCACCGGACTCGGTCGCGATGCGCACGGTGCCCGCGGCGACAGCGTGGATCTCCGCGCCCTCACCCGGGGTCAGGTCGACGCCGTTGTGGGGGGTGGCGAACTCCGAGAGGTACGCGATGGACCCGAAGGCGGCCGAGATCGGCACCCCGACGGGGAACGGGTACTGGATGGGCGACGAGGGGTCGTTCACCCACGTGTTCGCGAACAGGCGCACGCCCGACTCGGCCGCAAGCTCCGACATCGACGTGACGTTGTAGCTTTCGGGTCGATCCAGCGCGGTCGGAGCATCGGTTCCCGAAGCGACGAACGCCTGGATCTGACCGGCATCCGAGCTCTTCGTCAGCTTCTGGCCGGCGGCGACGACGGTGGGCTGCGCGGCGGTGTTCGACGAGTCGGATGCCGAGGCGATCGCAGCCGCCGGCGTGGTCGTGCCCACGGCAAGCAGGCCGACGACCGCCATGACGCCCACCGAGAACGACGCCGCAGCCATCCGCTTGGCGATCGCCGCGCCACGCGGGCGGCGGCGTACGGCGACATGGACGACGGCCTCGGCAGCGGAAACCGGCTCCGCCGGCTCGGCAACGGCGGTCGAGGGACGCTGCACGGGCGTCTCCCCCGTGAAGGAGAACAGGCGGGCAGCGAACTCGAACTCGTCGAGGTCGCAGCTCTCGGATGCCGCGACGAACGCGGAATCGCTCGGGAGCTGGTCGGCGACCGGAGCGGGCACGGCATCCGCTTCGTGGTCGACGGCGGCGGCCGCCGTCACGGCGACCGCGGACGCATCTTCGGTGGCGACCGATTCGAACACGGCTCGCGCGGCACGGCGCAGACGCCGACGGGAGACTTCGTCGGGCTGTGCGCCGACGACGGTTTCGGCGACGATCGCCGCAGCGACCTCGGCGACGACCGACTCGGCGAGGGAGGGCTCGGCGGGCGCGGACTCGGCGGGCGCCTCGGGCTGCGCCACCTCGACGACAACGGCGGAAGCAGCGGGCAGAACGTCGTCCGCGGGCGCGGCCACGGCGGCGGCCTGGGCAGCCAGGCGACGGTACTCAGCGCGGGTCAGAGCACCCGGCCCGGTCGGCGTTGCGGCCGACTCGGTTCGTCGGCTGGCACGCCGCGAGGGCGTCCCATCGGCCGCGGGGGTGTCGGGGGTCAAATCACACAGGCTCTCGTCAGGCCGCGCGGAGGGGGCTCCGCACGACGACGTACTACGGGCTTCGGATCGCTTCGCCGTTCGGGCCGGCAAAGATAACGATCGGGTAAACACTACATCGTGGTCGCTGGGAATGCCATGGACACACGGTCCACGTTCCTATCAACCCGCGGACGCCTCACACCTCCAGCAGCTCGCGCATCCGCGGAAACAGCTCCGGACCGGCCGCGATCGTCATCTCCGCACCGGGCGCGCTGCCCGGCCGTCCGCCGACGACGCCGCCCGCCTCCGTAACCAGCAGGGCTCCCGCCGCGTGATCCCACGGCTTGAGCCCGCGCTCGAAGTACCCGTCCAGCCGCCCGGCGGCGACGTACGCCAGATCGAGGGAGGCGGCGCCGGCGCGACGCAGGTCGCGGGCGAGCACCATCATCCGGCGCACGCGTGCCAGGTCGCCGTCGTGGGTGGCGGGGTCGTATCCGAAGCCCGTGGCAAGCAGGGCCCCGGCATCCGTCACCGTCGATACGCGCAGAGGCTGATCGCCGAGCCAGGCGCCCCCGCCGCGGTGCGCGTGGAAGAGCTCGTCGACGGCGGGGCTGTAGACCGCCGCGGCCTGTGCGACCCACGTCTCGGGCGTCGCCTCCCCGGTCACGGCGGCGATGCTGACCGCGTACTGCGGAATGCCATAGGCGTAGTTGACCGTGCCGTCGATGGGGTCGACGACCCAGGTCACACCGCTCGTACCGGGCTGCGGGTCGGACTCCTCCCCGAGAAAGCCGTCGTCGGGCCGGACTGCGGCCAGTCGGTCGCGGATGAGCTGCTCCACCTCGCGGTCGGCGTCGGTCACGATGTCGGCGAGGGTGGACTTCGTCGCCGCCACCGCGACGCCCTCAGCCCGCCGACGCCGCGCGAGCGCGCCGGCCTCTCGTGCGATGTCGACGGCGATCTTCTCCCACTGCGCGGCATCCACCATGCCTCCACGCTACGCGCACTACCGTGGCCTCATGAGCGCGCACGACGACGTCGTGATCGTCGGCGGTGGCCACAACGCCCTCACCGCCGCCGCCTATCTCGCCCGGGCGCGCAAGCGCGTCGTCGTGCTGGAACGGCAGGACCGGGTCGGCGGCGCCGCGGTGTCGGAGCAGCCGTGGGCGGGCGCGGATGGCGCCTGTCGCGCTACTCGTACCTCGTGAGCCTGCTGCCTCGCACGATCATCGACGACCTCGATCTGCGCCTCGACCTGCGACGGCGCCGGTACTCGTCGTACACCCCCGACCCCGCCGACCCGTCCCGCGGCATCCTCATCGACAACGCGGATGCCGCGGCCACCACCGCGAGCGTCATCCGCACGACCGGTGACCTCCGCGAGGCGGAGCGCTTCGAGGCGTTCACCGACCGCCTCCTCCCGCTCGCTGCGACCGTCTTCCCCTCGGTGACAGAGCCCCTGCGCCGCGCGAGCGAGATGCGTGCGGAAGTCGCCGACACGGCGCTCTGGGACGCGCTCACGACGCGACCGCTGGGCGGCCTGCTGCGCGACGGGCTGGGCACCGACATCGCGCGCGGCATCGCCCTCACCGACGGCCTCATCGGCCCCTTCTCCCGGGCCGACGATCCCTCACTGCGCCAGAACCGCTGCTTCCTCTATCACGTGATCGGCGGCGGCACCGGTGACTGGGACGTCCCCGTCGGCGGCATGGGCCGAGTGAGCGGCGCGCTCGAGAACGCGGCGCGCCGCGCGGGCGCCGAGATCCGCGTCAATGCGACCGTGAGCGCGGTCGCGCCCGACGGCTCGCCGTGCATCGAAGCACGGACCACGACCGACCTGGAGGGGTCACTCGGCATGACAGCCGGCGACATCTTCCACGGGCCGCTGTCGTGGCCGTGGGCGGGCGACGACGAGCCGCTCGAATCGGCGGCCGAGCGTTGGGGCGTGGCGACGGCGCACGAACGGGTACTGCTGTGCGGGTCGGGCGCGCGTCGCGGCGGCGCCGTCAGCGGCATCGGCGGGCACAACGCCGCGATGGCGGCGCTGGAGCTGCTCGACTGACGCTCAGCTGTGCGGCGGCAGCGGCGGGGCGGGCGGGTAGCCGTCGTGCCCCTGCGCGGCCGGAGCCGTCGGGGTGCTCGCGCCCTCCGTGAACCAGAAGCGTGCGCCGGACGAGGGATGACCCGTGTAGTAGGCGTTCCAGTCCGGCGAGCCGTCGGGGAACACCGGCAGCGGCGTGACGCCGTCGGCGAAGGTGGGCCACGGTGCGGATGCCGCCGGAGCGGGTGCCGGTGCCGGCGCGGGCGGCTGAGCGGGGGCAGCGGGCGCCGCCACGGGGAGTGGGGCCGAACCGTAAGGAGCCGCGCCGTAAGGAGCCGCGCCGTAAGGAGCCGCGCCGTAAGGAGCCGCACCGTAGGGGGCGGCGAGGTGCGGGCGCGGACGCTTCGGGGCGAAGAGGGCGTTGACCAGCGGCAGGAGCGCCGTGCCCACCGCCGACAGGATCGCGAGCGCGACGACCACGCGCCAGTAGAGCGGACGGTAGGTGACGAACTCGTCGGTCATCAGCGGCAGCACGAGCATGACCATGAGGATGACGACGAGCCCGATGGTCACGTAGGTGACGATCGAGGTGAAGGTCGTCTGGTGCCGCTGGAACGCTTTGAGGAAGAGGCGTGCGTGCAGGAGAGCCCCCTGGATGATGAGCGCGATGACGATGAACTTGAACACGCGCCCGGCGCCGACGCCGAAGTAGCCACTGGTCGGCATCCAGATGAGGAACGCCCCGACCAGCAGGATCAACACCCACGAGATCATGCTCGTCAGCGCGAGCCAGGTGGGCCGGTTCTGGGCCATGTTCGACTCGGCGATCGCCACGCCCGCGAAGCCCGCGAGCAGCAGGATCGTCAGGAACGCCTTACCCACGATGCCGTTCGAGTCGCCGATCAGTACCCACACCACGCACACGAGGGCGGCGGCGATCAGGGCGCCGATCGCGACCCAGATCGTCGCTCGCAGGATCTTGTTCGACTGCGGTGAACTCGTCGGTTCGGTCATGTCTCTCCCCATCGTCGGGCATCCAGCCGTGCCCCCATCCTGTCACGGGGGTCGGTCCGCGTGGAGAGCGCAGACCAGGAAAGGCCCCGCATCTGCGGGGCCTTTCGGGGCTCTTCGGAATTAGGGGTGTAGCGCGGGTCTGAAGCCTCCGGCTTCGAGCAGTGATCTCGCGATGTAGTGGGTGAGGTTGCGGAAGTCGAGGGCGGAGCCGCGGAGGTGCTCGAGCCGGCCATTGATCGCTTCCGTCGGGCCGTTGCTGGTGCCGGGCCGGTCGAAGTACGCGAGCACGTCGAGGGCGCGCTGTTTGAGGGTTCGACCGAGCCTGCGGATCTCGACGAGCGCGGCGGGGACGCCAGCGGTGACGGCGTCGATCAGGT
>Ga0209934_1000278_pt1 | contig 132796 bp, 127 predicted proteins | sample ThiBiot_750_plan_2_FD_183950 | JGI IMG/M metagenome (GOLD analysis project Ga0209934, IMG submission 183950) | Wastewater bioreactor microbial communities from Cape Town, South Africa - Thiocy_expt_750_plan (SPAdes) | ecosystem: Engineered > Bioreactor > Thiocyanate-remediating >...
GTTACCATATTTTTTTAACCAATTGCGAATAGTGCTATCTCCCTGGATGCCATACTGTTTTTGTGCTTGGGAGAGTGTCAATTTCCCCGATTCAATCTCTTTAACGACATTCAGCTTCAATGTTAAACTGTAATCACGCTGAGTCCGCTTTACATAATTTGTTCCTTCTTCCATAACGATTCTTTTTGTGTATCGATATTTCAGGACGAGACATTCCCCTAAAACAAAAAGAGCCAGCAATATCGCCGGCTCTTTTTGTTTTAGGGGAAGTTATCTTAACTTAAAAATAAGATCTCTCTCAATTTTGGAAGAGGCCATTTTTTGTCATCAACAATTTTCTCCAATTTGTTGACATGATAACGGATCACATCGAAATATGGTTTAACCAATTCATCGTAAGCGATTGATCTCTCACGTACATCATCAATTTGGTTTGCTTTTTTACGTTCTTGACGCATTGCTTCAGCTTGCTCCAAGATGGTATTTACGTGTGTTGAAATACGTTCTACAAAGTTCAATTGAGAGCTGAATGCTGCTTGTGCCAGACCCAGGTCTTTTAATCCTTTGACGTTTTCAATCAATTCGTTTTGATAAATGAAACATGCTGGGGCGATTTGGTTGTTAACCATCTCTTCGATGACACGCGCCTCAATTTGTAATTTTTTATAGAAGTTTTCAAGCAAAATTTCGTGGCGAGCTTCTGATTCACGTTTGGTATAAATACCTAGTGATTCAAACAGGGCTAAAGATTCTTCTTTTACATAAACATCTAATGCTTTAGGTGTCGATTTGATGTTAGAAAGACCACGTGCTTCGGCCTCTTTTTCCCATTCTTCGCTGTATCCATTGCCTTCAAAGCGGATAGCTTTTGAATCTTTGATGTATTTGCGGACAACATTTAAGATCGCAAGATCTTTTTTGGTGCCTTTTTTGATTTGTTTATCTACTTCTGTTTTGAACTCGATCAATTGCGCTGCAACGATCGCATTCAACACGGTCATCGGTAAAGCGGAGTTTGCAGAAGAACCAACAGCGCGGAATTCAAACTTGTTACCGGTAAAGGCAAATGGTGAAGTACGGTTCCGGTCTGTATTGTCCAGTTTTAATTCAGGAACTTTAGGAATACCATGCCATAAGTTTGCCTCTGCTTTTACTTTTTTAGCAACACGAGCAGATTCAACTTCTTCCAAAAGCTCATCCAATTGAGAACCTAAGAAAATTGAAATAATTGCTGGTGGAGCCTCATTTGCACCCAGACGGTGATCGTTGCTTGCACTAGCGATAGAAGCGCGCATCAAATCAGCGTATTCATAAACAGCTTTGATGGTATTGACGAAGAAAGTCAAGAACATCAAATTGTTTTTAGGTGTTTTTCCAGGAGATAATAAATTTACACCAGTATTTGTGATTAAAGACCAGTTGTTGTGTTTACCAGATCCGTTGACACCAGAGTATGGTTTTTCATGCAACAATACTTTGAAGTTGTGTCTTAAAGCAACTTGTTCCATGACATTCATCAACAATTGGTTGTGATCGATGGCCAAGTTGATTTCTTCGTACATTGGAGCACATTCAAATTGAGAAGGTGCAACTTCGTTGTGACGAGTCTTTAAAGGAATACCTAATTTTAGCGCTTCGTTTTCCAAGTCCACCATGTACGCTAATACGCGCTCTGGAATCGCACCAAAATAGTGGTCTTCCAATTGTTGGCCTTTGGCCGACATGTGGCCAAATAACGTACGGCCCGTTAACTGAAGATCTGGACGAGCATTATATAAGGAAAGGTCAACCAAGAAATACTCTTGTTCAATACCAAGAGAAGCGTTTACTTTAGTGACCGATTTGTCAAAATATTGAGCAACATCCGTTGCCGCTTTATCTACTGCGTTGATGGCTTTCAATAAAGGAGCTTTATAGTCTAATGATTCACCCGTATAGGAAACAAAAACTGTTGGAATACATAATGTTTTACCAGCACCTGTTTCGTAAATGAATGCAGGAGAAGATGGATCCCAAGCTGTATATCCTCTAGCTTCGAATGTATTACGGATACCACCATTTGGGAAAGAAGATGCATCGGGCTCTTGTTGAACTAATGCGTCAGCAGTAAATTTTTCAATGGCTTCACCGTTTTCGTCTGGCTCAAAAAAAGCATCATGTTTTTCAGCAGTCGAACCCGTTAAAGGTTGAAACCAGTGTGTGTAGTGAGAAACGCCGTGGTTAAGTGCCCAAGTTTTCATGGCCTGTGAAATGTGTTCAGCCAAATCTCTTGAAATAATCTGTCCCTCTTCAATGGATGCAACTAACTCCTTGTATGAATTTTTAGGAAGGTAGTCTTTCATTTTGTTTACGGAAAAAACATTCTTTCCGTAAATGTCAGTTGCTTTTTTAGTTTCAACTTTTTCAAATGAAGCAATTTGGCGTGAGCCTGCTGCTTCTACTGCTTTGAATCTTAGGTTCGACATTTGTATTTTGTAGTTAAATTACAGTTTTGTTGATTTTGTTTTTCAAAAATATTGTGTTTTTATTGAAAACTGAAATTTTTTTTGATGTTTTTTGTGAAATAATTCAAAAATTATGGTTTTTGGCTAATAAAAAAGGTGTGATTTATATAAATCACACCTTTTTTATTGTTTTGTGTTATAATTCGAATCCCCAGTCTATTCCTTTTTCGGTGGCAGGTACTCCTTTCTTCATCCAAGCAGGAGCGGGGGCACCTTTTAGGAAATGATCGAAGAATTGCTGTTCGCGAATTTGTATATCCTTACGGTTTTGTCGAAGTATGAGGTTATGTTCATCACCATTATAATTCAGCATCCATACAGGTTTGTTTAATCGGCGTAACGCAGTAAACATTTCAATACCTTGATACCATGGCACGGCCCCGTCGTTGTCATTAGCCATAATGACAACAGGAGTTTTAACTTTATCCAAATGGAATAAAGGTGAATTTTCGATATATAGTTCTGGAGCTTCCCACAGGGTTTTTCCGATGCGGCTTTGTGTATGTTCGTATTGGAACTGGCGGGACATACCACTTTGCCAGCGTATTCCGCCATAGGCAGATGTCATGTTGACGACAGGAGCACCAGTCCATGCTGCAGCGTACATATTGGTCCGCGTAATGAGGTGAGCAACTTGATAACCGCCCCAACTTTGGCCCTGTATTCCCATCTTTGTGCTATCAACCCATGCATTCTGAGCGAGGTATCTCATCCCAGAATTGATGTATTCTTCAGCTGATTTACCCGGATGACCTGTTTTGTAGCTTATATTTGGCGCAAATACCAGGTACTCGTTACTTACAAAATAGGGGATGTTCAAACGCGATGGCGTAGGAGCAGGGGGTTGATACGTATATAATCCATCTGAAAGCTTTTCATAGAAGTAAGCTATAATGGGATATTTTTTTGCAGGATCAAAATTTTCTGGTTTATAAAGAATTCCCTCAGCCTGATTTCCTTCGGGCGTTGTCCAATGGACTAACTCTGCTGTCCCCCAATTGTAATTAGCCTGTTGCTGATTAATATTGGATAGTTGTAATTCGTCTTTGAACTTTATGGTATTGGTGTAGATATTAGGCGAATTCATATAATCCTCTTTACTGTACAGTATCGTTTGTTGATCCGCTGAAGAGCTGATATTCCTGAACGTTTTTGCCTCCACCAAAAGACTTTTAGGATCGCTATGCTGCCCCTTGAACTGGTAGAAACCAGATTCTTTGGTTTTATTGTCAAAGGAAGTTAGAAAACCACCCTTTTTATAGTCGAGTGTTGTGGCTTGTTCGCGGTCCTCTTCTCTTTTTAGCGGTAAGTAGCGGAAAGTTGTCTGCGATGCAGCTCCATAGCCGTTGGTCAAGATGGATTTGTTGGAACCGTCCAAGTTAAAATACCAGATATCATACCTCGAATTGACGTAAATCCCTTTAAAGTCCGGACTCCATGCTGCCATGCCATATCCTTGCGCGGCAGTAGGCATATCATTTTCCTCGTCAGCAAAGGACGCTGGTATACCGTCATTTAGCACCGTCTTTTTCTTTGAACTAACCTGATAGGAATTCCAGGAACCTTTATCTTGGTCGAAATATACGATGTATTTTGCGTCAGGACTTAAGATTGCATTTCCTGAAAAGTTTGAAAGGATTAACTCTTTATTTCCTGTTTTTGTTGAAACCAGATAAATGTCGTCTCGTGTACTGCCTTCCCATTGACTTGCGATGCGCTTGCCAAAATCAGTGCGTGCTAAGATATACTCTTCATTTCCGTCCGGTGTAAGTGCGGTGGAGTTAAATGTTTGGTCCGTAAGGGGAATAATGTTGCGATTATATTTGGGGTAAGTAACCGCTAAGAAATTTCTTGCAAGATCTTTCTTTAAATTGACCAACTGCATGGGCTGTAAATAGTCGTCTTGCCAGTTCCAAACGTCCACTTTAGCATGCTCAAAGTCAACCAAAGTGGTGTCTCTGACACGTGGTATTGGTGCTATGCCGAAAAATAGCTTCTCTCCATTTTTGCTGAAACGGATATCGCCATCCCCACTAACGGCCCAGTCTTTAGGTATACCATTGCTTGTTTTTGTTGCGAGGTATTGGGCTGTATCTATACCATTGGCATAATAATATAGATTGTAATTTTTTAGTAATGCCTTTTCATTGGAGAGATCCCCCAGGTAAGCGAGCTGATTACCTGATTCATCAAATTTGAAATTTTTATAATTACCTTTTCCATTTGATATCTTTTTAAGCTTTTTAGTTGCTATTTCGTAAAGGTAGACTCCAGATTCTTTTGATAGGCTATCTTTTGAATCTGTTTTTTTTGAAAAAACTATTTTTGATCCATTTTTATTCCATTCGTATTGATCTACAGATGAGAATTGCACCGAATCACCAGAATTTAGATCATATAAAGCAAGCGTTGCCACTGTTTTTTTCTTTTTATCGCTGCTTTTCTTTGCTTGTGTGGCATCAGTAGCCGTTTTTGAATCAGGTTTGTCTTTTATTTCCTTGTCGAAAAGAAAAGAGACGAAATTGTTGTTTTGATCAGCAATTTTATAGGATTTTACCTGCGCAAATTTGACAAGGGATGACGTTGTTACATTGTAGATTGCCAATGAATCTTTTGGGAGATCTTCGGCTTTCTTCTTTTTGATCTTGGCTTCGCGGGTTAAGGCAAATGGCGCTTTGACCAAACTTAACAGATGATTTTCGGTATCTGTTAGTTTTCCATTATACCCACGGGGAATTTGAATGATTTCTTTGTTCTCTTTGGTTTTGAGAAAAAGCTGATTGTCGCCTTCTTGTGGAACGACCTGGAATAGGATAAATTTTCCCGATTTACTGATATAGGGTGATGATACGCTTTGCCAACTATCATATACCGTATGATCCAATGGTTTCTTTTGCGCATGGGCAGCGAATGCAGCCAGAAAACAAAATGGAATACAGATACTTTTCTTATTCATATTTTTAAACCTTTTTGTCGCAATTTATTCATAAAAAATAAATAAACATCGATTTTTTGGTATATTCATTGTTACGTAAACATAAAAAACTGGTTATGAAATCATCATCCGCTGTTATTATTTCGATTATAATGGGCGTTGTGCTCTTGCTCGGCACCTGGATATTGGGTACAGCTTATCGCTATAAGTTTAAATCGACGCAGACAATCACTGTTAATGGTAATGCCAAAAAAGATTTTGAATCCGATTTAGTCAAATGGAGTGCTACTTTTAGCCGAAAGAATTATGAATTGAGTGCTGCTTCAGCACAATTGGCTACCGATAGGGATTTGGTGCGGGACTTTTTAGTACAACAGGGGGTTAAGGCTGACGAGATCCGTTTCGAGGCTGTTAATATTGCCAAAGACTTTGAATATCATACCGATGGAAAAGGCAATGGTTATAATACTTTTTCCGGTTATACCTTATCGCAGGCCGTCAGTGTCGAATCAAAAGACTTAAATAAAGTTGACAATGCTTCAAGAGAAATATCGACATTAATTTCCAAGGGGATAGAACTTAGCTCCAGTACCCCTAACTATTATTACTCCAAGCTAGAGGATCTAAAGCTGGAACTTATTTCACAGGCTTCAAAAAATGCACATCAACGTGCAGAGAATATCGCAAAGGAATCGAATGCCGGATTGGGTAATCTGGTAAAGGCCGATCTGGGAATTTTTCAGATAACGGGACAAAACGACAACGAAGAGTACTCTTCAGGTGGTGCATTTAATACAGCATCAAGAAAAAAAACAGCTAATATCACAGTTAAAGCAAGTTTTTTGAGTAACTTATGGAAAATTATTTGACTGAATCTCAGTCCTATATTGGTTTTGATTGAAAATTTATTCAAAAAGTTTTCTCCTTTTCAATAAAAAACCTACTTTTGCATCATCCCAAACGGATATGCCCGGATGGCGGAATTGGTAGACGCGCTGGTCTCAAACACCAGTGGGAAACCGTGCCGGTTCGACTCCGGCTCCGGGTACTGAAAGCCTCTTTACGATACGTAAAGAGGCTTTTTTTATACACCTATGTTTTTCTGGCCTGATGATTTCGACAATACCCCGATAATAACTTATCAAGATAGACAATATAACGGATATATCCTAATACCAACGTATACCTAATACCAGTTTTCAAGCAGTTTTTAGACAGTGATTAGTCATTACTTATTCAGTTGTCACTGAGCAAGCACTGAACGAGCACTGAACAAGCACTGAACAAGCAGTGTCTAAAGAGTTAATCTGATCGCTCTTTGATCCGAATTTGCTACAATAGCTATAGCTTGTTCTTTGGTGTTTCTTCGCTTATTATAGGGACTTTCATTAGACCTTCCTGGGTATTCGTTCGCTATTTCTCTGGTGTTTCCTTGGTGTTTCCTTGGTATTTCTTTGGTCTTTCTTTGGTGTTTCTCTGGTCTTTCTTTGGTATTTCTTTGGTATTTCTTTGGTCTTTCTTTGGTATTTCTTTGGTCTTTCTTTGGTCTTTCTTTGGTCTTTCTTTGGTCTTTCTTTGGTCTTTCTTTGGTGTTTCTCTGGTCTTTCTTTGGTGTTTTAACGATAAAATGCCAATAAAAGAGCAATAAAAGAGCAAAGAAACGGTAACGTAGGTGTAATCCTCAACCAGACTTGTAGATAAGAAAGATAAATTGCCTACCGTTGAATTGGCAGTAAGACGGGCTTTTTTTTATAAACTTTCTTTAATCTGAATTTTCTTGTTTAAATTGGAAATACCAAATATAAACTTGGATGAAAACAGTTTTTTTATCGCTGGCACTGTTGTGTTTTTTCATGACGCAGGGACAAGTGGGGTTTGTCTTAAACGGGAAAAAGAATGTCAAAATTCCTTTTCTTTTTGTTCATAACCTAGTCATTATACCTGTGCAAGTAAACGGGTATATGATGAACTTCCTGTTGGATACAGGTGTTAAAGAAACCATGATATTTGGGGAAACATTAAAGTCAATTGATAGCGCTGTTTTTGTTAATAAGTTTCAGGGCTTGGGTCGGGAAGAGGGTTTGGATGGCTATTTATCCGTCAGCAATCACGTGAATATTGCAGGCGTATACGAAGATTTGGATCAACCGATCTATATTCTTCAAAATGCTCATATTGATATTTCTACCCGGATAGGCGTGGAAGTGAATGGAATTATGGGTAGTCGTTTTTTTGAAAACCAAATGATCGAAATGGATTTTCAAAAACATCGCATCACCTTATATCCAAGGGCGAACAAGCCTAAGGGGCTTGAGAAGATGCAGCGTTTGCCCTTGGATATTTTAAACAGTCGCCCCTATACTTCGGTTGCTTTTAAACAGGGCGATGTGGCTATTGATGGTCGTGTATTGATCGACATGGGAAATAGCGATGCCTTAATGCTTATTCCTTCCAAGCTAAATAATTTTGATATTAAGCCTCCATTTATTGATGACTACATAGGGCAAGGATTTAACGGTGAGATTTATGGAAAAAGAAATCGAATCCGATCGCTCGAACTTGGGCCGTTTACAATGGATTATCCCCTCGTAGCCTATCCCGAATTGAGTTCGTTACAGCATGCAACATTTGTGAGCGAAAGGGTAGGTTCCATTGGAAATGAGTTGTTACGCCGATTTAAGGTCGTATTCGATTACCCCAACAAATCCATATACCTTCATAAGAATAAAGATTTTGATCGCTTTTATTATTTGAATATGAGTGGCTTAGAAATTATCCACGATGGCATTAAATACGAAAAAGAAGAAATACCCGTGGTTCTGCAAAAAGATGGCGGTACAGAGGTAAGAATGGGCAACAGCGTGCAGTATCGCTTTGTACTACGGAATATGTACAAAATTGCGACGGTTCGTGATGGTTCGCCTGCGGCAATCGCAGGACTAATGCCGGGAGATAAGGTTATAAGGATCAATGGTAGACCTGCATCTTCATTTTCCCTGGAGTCGATCCACAATCTTTTTAAATCAGAAGAGGGAAAGGAAATGCGTTTCCGCGTAACCAGAGGCGGGAATACACGCGACTTTAAATTTGTGCTAAAGGATCCACTTCCATTTAACCCGAATTAAATTTTTGCAAATATGAAAAGTTTAAATAAAACTTATTTATCTTTGCTGTCAATAATAGTATTTTAACAATTAAACACGAAGAGATATGTTGGTCGCCAAGATTATAACACCGCAAGCTTTTAAGGCAAATGGATTTGCTGAAAGCAATCTTCGTGCTTTTTGTCATAGTTAAGACATTCTTCAAAATTGGAGCACATCGTGTTTGTTCAATCCGCTGGAATAAATAATCGGATCGCTTCACTTCTTTTGGAAAACCAATTAATACAGATGAAAAAGCCGAAGTTCATTCGGGCTTTTTATTTTTCCTTATTTTCGTTTCTATTCATACAACTTAGACACTTTAGGGGCATATGGCTTTCTGAAAAGGTGTTTATAATCCGCTCTTTCGCACGAATCAACTGTGCATAATGAAGAGCATTTGTTTAATAGATTCGTTATCTCTAAAAGAATATTCCCGAAATTTTTTCAAAAATGCTGCCGATTTCTACGATGGAATTGGTGGCTAATTATGTATGTTTTTTACAAAAAATGGGAAGTAAATTATCTGGAAAAGATCTAATAAAAATAGGTTTTCCACAAAATAATATAGTTAACACAGCTTTGGGACTGATCACAAGGTATCGAAAGAAAGAAAATAAAGAAACCATTCTTCTTGAACTTGCTGAGCTTTTAGAAGCTCCAGAGCGATTTATGGAGCATAAAATATGGGGAAAGCTTTCTGAAGGACTGGTGCAGCCCATAGAAATACGTGTCCGGGAGCTGAGCGCGCATGGAGCTCCATTTAACATATTTGGTGCAAATGAAATTGATGAGCAGGCGAAAAGACAATTGTACGATGCATTGCAATTGCCTATTTCAAGGCAAGGTGCATTGATGCCAGATGCACATACAGGTTATGGGCTTCCCATCGGTGGGGTGCTGGCTACAGAAAATGCCGTTATACCCTATGGTGTCGGGGTGGATATCGGTTGCCGGATGAGCCTGTCGATATTCGATTTACCTGGCAGTTATTTTAAAGGACGAGAATTTCAACTGAGAAATATATTGAAGGAAAATACCAAATTTGGTTTAACCGACACGCATCGTGAGAAGTCTGATCACATCATTTTCAGTAGGACGGAATTTCAGGAAATCCCGCTGTTAAAATCCCTGTTGGGGAAAGCTTATAGGCAATTCGGGACTTCTGGCAGCGGAAATCATTTTGTCGAAATGGGCATTGTTGAGCTTCATACCGTGCGGAACGAATGGGGGATGGATCCAGGGCAGTATTTGGGGATTTTATCCCATAGTGGTTCTCGCGGCCTGGGAGCACATATCGCTAAACATTATACGAGTCTGGCTGCCCAACTGTGTCCATTACCTCGTCATGTGCAGCATTTGGCCTGGTTGGATTTATCAACCCAAGAAGGACAAGAATATTGGATGGCAATGAATTTGGCAGGGGACTATGCTCAGGCCTGTCATACGGATATCCACCGACGTTTGGCTAAAGCACTTGGATGTAACCCCGTGGTAACGATCGAAAATCATCATAATTTCGCATGGAAGGAATTCGTGAATGGTGAGGAATGTATCGTTCATCGGAAGGGAGCAACTCCTGCTGGAAAGGGTGTGTTGGGGGTGATTCCCGGCTCGATGACAGCACCGGGGTTCATTGTGGAAGGGAGGGGAAACCCCTTAAGTTTACAGTCGGCATCCCATGGAGCGGGGCGGGTCATGTCGAGATCTGCCTGCAAAAATAATTTAACAAAAAGCGCCATGTTGAAAGAGCTGGAAGCATGTGGTGTGGAGTTGATCGGGGGCGCATTGGATGAGTCGCCACGTGCTTATAAAGATATTCATCGGGTGATGAAATTGCAGGAGGAACTGGTGAATGTTCTCGGAACGTTTAGTCCGAAGATTGTGCGTATGGACAAATAAAGGTGATGGAAGAAAGGTATCTACAGATTTCTTCGGGACGAGGTCCTAAGGAATGTAATATGGCTGTCCGGTTAGTATTCGATAGACTCGCTGTTGAATGCCGTAAAGTTGGCGTAGAAGTCACGGAAATAGAAAGAGAAGACGTTGATGGACTTCCTTGTTCGTTAATCGTCAGATTGAGCGGAAGAGATATGGAACAATTGATTGATCATTGGATTGGCACAATCTGTTGGGTGTGTAAAAGCCCTTTTCGTCCTTTACACAAACGGAAGAATTGGTTTGTCGACGTTAAAATGTACGATCCTGAGGAAAAGGAAAAACTGTTGAATTTGAAAGATGTATATTTCCAAACAATGCGGAGTAGCGGCGCAGGTGGGCAGCATGTCAATAAAGTAAGTTCTGGCGTCAGAGCTACGCATGCACCGACAGGGGTAAGTGTTCAGGTGATGGATACGAGATCCCAATTGCAGAATAAGGAGATTGCAATGCTGCGCCTGGCTGCACGTCTTCGGGATTTAGGGCAGGCCACATTAAACGCGGCCAAAGCACAAAAATGGAAAAATCAAATCGAGGTGTCACGGGGACAGGCAAAACGCGTCTTTCATGGACAAAAATTTATTGAAAAGTAAGTTATTTTTACTGTTTTACTGAAGCGAAAACCCTTGCTAGTATTTTGGCAAGGGTTTGTTTTTTAGCGTTAATTTTTTTATTTGAAAAATGCTCGCGGTTTATTTGTGGAAGGTCAATGATTTAAATTTAGCTGTGTTAGACTTGTAATATTTTAACATTTGATGTTAAAATATGGGTAATATTGGTCAATATCATAGCGTGCTCTGTTTTAACATTTGCATAATTTAGATTTTATAAAAGCATTTTAAACTAACTAACAGAGACTAGCTTATGAACAAAAGAAGTATTGCAATACTAGCATCCAATATACTAGTATGTTCTGCGCTTTATGCCCAAACAGCACTTAAAGGTAAAGTGTTGGATCAGGATGGCAAACCAATACCAGGGGTATCGGTAACCATTCGAGGCGGTGCCGGCACGCAGACAGGAATTGATGGTGGATTTTCATTAACATATACAGGTGGAGGAGTTTTAAATGTCACTGCAGTTGGTTATAAATCCAAGCAGTTTCAACTGAATAATCAAACGAATTTAAGCATTACATTAGAATCTTCAGCGGAGAATTTAGACGAAGTGGTGGTTACCGCATTAGGTATCACAAGAGAGAAGAAATCGTTGGGTTATGCCATGCAGGAGGTTAAAGCCAAGGAATTGACAGATGCCGGACAACATAGTCTAACAGGAGCATTGGCGGGTAAAGTTGCAGGTGTCCAAATAAACCAATTTGGTGGAGCGATCGGATCTTCAGCGCGTATTTCGATCCGCGGAAACACGTCGTTACAGGCAAACCAGCAACCGCTTATCGTAGTGGATGGTATTCCTATTACAAATAACTCTCAGCGTTCCGGAGATAATACCTATACTGGGGTGGATTACGGTTCGGGTCTAAACGACATTAATCCAGATGATATCGAAAGCATCAACGTACTGAAAGGTGGGGCAGCAGCACTATACGGTATGCGTGCTGGTACAGGCGTTATTATGATTACCACAAAATCTGGAAAACGGGCCGAAAACGGAGTCCAGATTTCATACGATGGTAATTTTTCCATCGACAGAGCCGCCAATTTACCGAAGTACCAAAATTTATATGGTCAAGGATCACGGGGGGATGAATACAGTTTTAAGAAATTTGGTGGAAATCTATCTTATCAGGATTATGTAACGCAGAATTCATTCAGTTACGTTGATGGCACAGGAAACATTGGTGTTAATGATAATATCGATGAATCTTGGGGGCCTCGCATGGACATTGGTTTGTTGATACCACAGTTTAACAGTCCGGTTGTGAATGGTGTACGCCAGGCAACAGCATGGAATTCACATAAAAACAATGTTAGAGAGTTCTTCCAGACAGGTTTTTCCCAAAACCATAATGTTTCATTGCTTTCCAAATCAGATCGATCTTCTACACGTGCATCTATTTCCTTTAGGGATCAAAAGGGAACAGTACCTAATACAGATCAGAAAAAATATACTGCCCAGCTGAACAATGAATATAAGGTTAGCGATAAAGTGTCTTATGACATTATGAGTAACTTTACGCGTACAGAAAGTAACAACTTGGTCACGCAGGGATATGATGCAGCAAATCCAATGAACGGCCTGATCTGGTTTGGTCGCCAGGTGGATATGCAAGACTTGAAAAATAATTGGGATCAAAAAGATGCGCAAGGGAAATATACCTATTACAATTGGAATTCCGCTTATCATATGAATCCTTTTTATACGATGCATGAATCCCGTAATGCGATGAAGATGAACCGTGTTTTCGGTAAGACATCCTTATATTATCAACCTTTTGATTTTTTGAAATTTGAGGGACGTGTAGGATTGGATTACTATAACACACATATGTTTGAGACGACTTATTTTAACTTTGATAACCAAGATGGTAAGTTCAATGACATAAAAAATAGCAATTCCGATTTTAATGCAGATTTTATCGCAAATTTCAATAAACAATTTGGGGATTTGAGTTTGACAGGTATTTTGGGTGCTAACTACCGCGATTATCAATATGAAACAAGTACACTAGGGGCCAAAGGATTAAATGTATTAGGCGTTTATACGATTGCGAATAAAATAGGAGATGCCTACACGTTTATGGATCATTCGAAAGGCCGATCCAATTCGGTTTACGCTCAGGCAAATTTGGGCTGGAAAGATCAATTATATTTGGATCTGACAGCACGGAATGACTGGTCATCGACACTACGGAAATCCTTTTTCTATCCTTCGGCAAGTTTAAGCTGGATTCCGACAGCTTCATTTGAAGGTCTGAAAAGTGATTATTTGAATTTTTGGAAAATGCGATTTAATTTGGTGAAAGTAGGTAACGCTACACAACCTTATCAAAATGGAAACTATTATTATGCACAAACAGATGCTTATAATAACCTAGCGCAAATGTACAAGAGTATGGTCTATGCGATCGAAGGCCTGGAACCTGAAGCTATCACTTCTTATGAAATCGGTACTGAGCTTGGATTATTCAAAGACCGTCTTCATTTAGACCTTACCTATTATCAAAAAATAAATAAAAAACAATTGCTTCCAGTGACGACCTCCAATGTGGTTGGGTTTAGTAGTATCTTCTTAAATGCGGGAGAAATTCGAAGCAAGGGTATTGAAGTTCAATTACGCGGTGATATCCTGAAACGTGAAGATGGATTGAATTGGACAACAACTGTCAACTTCTCAAAAGATAATAACAAGGTTGTTGAACTTTATCCTGAATTGGGCTTGAAAGATTACAGACAGGGTTGGACTTGGGGCATCTCCAATATGGCTTCTGTGGGGCGCCCTTGGGGAAGCTTGGTTGGCCCCGGATACGATCGTGTAAAAGATGGACCGATGAAAGGTGCTATTAAAGTGGGTTCTAACGGTCTGGTTTCTACACCACTTGATGGTCAAGTGATTGGTAATGCTGTGCCGGACTTCTTGGCTTCGATGCGTAATGACTTCACCTTTAAAGATTTTAGATTTGGCTTTATGCTCGATTTTCGTAAGGGGGGAGATATTTGGTCACAAACGATGTCCCATGGTTATGCGACGGGTATAGCTGAAATCACTGCTGCGGATGGCATTCGTGAAAGGGCAATTGTAGCAGGTCGGGATGTGATGAAGAATGAACGATTTGCAATGTCGGACGGAAAAGGAGGCTGGGTTGCAAATACCATAGAAACGTCAGCGCAGGACTGGTACGAAAATGGCGGAATTGCCGAAATGTATGTTTTTGATGGTTCTTTCCTGAAATTAAGAGAGGCCTATATTTCGTATAATTTACCAAAACATTTATATAGTAAAATAAAAGGGATTAAGCGGGCTAATATTTCTGTAACGGGTACCAACTTAGCCTTGCTTTGGGTGCATAAATCAAATACGATGCGGTTAGATCCCGAAGCGGGAGGTGTATCTAGCGATTCTAGAGGTGTAGGATTTGAGCAAGCGACAGTTCCAAACTCAAGAAGTATAGGTCTTAAACTTGGTTTTACATTTTAATTAATACATAAAGTTTAAGATATAGAACCCCAAAAAATTATGATTATGAATACTTTCATTAAAAAATTTAAATATACGCCTTTGTTAGCCGTTCTTTTGGTGACAGGTTGTACCAAAAATTTTGAGAAAATTAATACCGATCCGGATGCTTTAAATGACGTTCCACCACAAAATATGTTGGTCAACGTGATGCGAAATGCCGGAGACCAGTTTGGCGGCGACGTTGATGGTTATGGTACATTTGCTGGATATATTGTTAAAATTCAATATCCAGATAACCTGAGTGGATTGATTCCGACAAATAATACCTATGGCAATCGTTGGGCTGCTTGCTACTATAATATCACCCAAATGAAAGACCTGCTTAAAAAGACAGAAGCCAATGCTGAAGGGTATAAAAATACAAGGGCTATAGCAAGAATTTGGAATAACTACATGTGGTCTTATTTATTGGACGGCTGGGGTGATATTCCATATTCAGAGGCATTTAAAGGACGGCCAGAAGATGGTTCGGTATTGAAAGCCAAATATGATAAACAGGAGGATGTTTTTCCCGCAGTTTTAGCGGATCTCAAATCAATTGCTGATGAATTGGCGGCTGGTATTGGAACGGATGATGTTGGTAACTATGACGTCATCTATGGAGAGGCTAATAGTGGTAGTCCGGATGTAAAAACACAAATGTTAAGGTGGCAGAAGTTTTGTAATTCGCTACGCTTGCGGATGGCAATACGCATTTCTTCCGTTGCTCCGGCATTAGCTAAATCTACAATAGAGGAAATTGCTGGAAATAAGACAAAATATCCATTAATTGAGACCAATGCGGAAAGTTGTCAAATGTTTTTCCCTGGAAATCTGCCTTATATGGAACCTTGGTATGAGTCTGGTATTTACGGTAAACGCATCAACAATTGGGGAATGTTTGATATTTTTATCAATCATTTAACGGAAACGAACGACCCTCGGATTGAGTCCATTGCGCAGAAAAATAATGCCGGTAAATATGTTGGGTTTGTTAATGGTTCGTTGACTAATCCTTCCCCTTCAACATCAATTTCATGGATTGGACTCCATTATATCAATAACCCTGCTGGGGCAGTACCTTTTTATAAAGCCTGTGAAACTTATTATATGTTGGCTGAAGCCGCATTATTAGGTTATAATGTTGGAATTACAGCTAAAGCAGCCTATGAAACAGCAGTTAGGCTATCTATGGAAGATAACGAAGTTGCTGAACCAGCTGTGAATGCTTATTTAGCCGGAGCGGGAAAATTTGATGGGTCGAAGGATCGTATCTATTGGGATATGTGGGTCGCTTTATTTAAAGAAAATTTTGAAGCCTGGAGTTTGTATAGAAGGACGGGAATTCCTAGCACCAATTATCCTTCAAAAATTCAAAATTCAGCAACTCCACATACAGACCAACCATTTCGCCTGCCATATCCGAATAATGAATACCTATATAATACGGATAACGTTACAGCAGCTGCGCAAGGGACTGTGGATTATAACTGGGGAAAACGCTTATGGTGGGCTAAAAATAACGGTAAAAACTAGTTTAAAATGCTTTATTGAGCGGGTATCGAAAGATCCCGCTTTTTTTTGCTCGTTTTAATGACAATTTTACCCCTTCGGTGCAAGACGTCCTGTTAACCTTTCTGATAAAGCCTCAACATCAAAAGTTGGGGCTTTTTGATTGCTACTGTATCCTCCCTTAGAAAAAATAGTACACGGTTGTTAAGGCCATTTAGCAGACTGCGGGAAAGCTTTAGCCGCTGAAATAATTTATTTATAATTAATAGGGACTATTACCGTATTTTCTTCTGTCATTGACCTTTAATGTAGAAAATAATTTGTTTTATTGCGGTGATAATTAGTATCTTTAAGAGGAAGGGCCTCAAAAGAATTCCTTCAGACTAAGTAAACTTAAGTAGTCGCTGTAACCTGTATCTAAAGGAGGTTATAGGGCATGGAATTTCAAATTCGATATTATGATAAAATCCCCGGGCTTCCTTTTTAAGGAAGCGATCAAGAATGAAAAACCATTACAAATTGTTGGAGCGATCAATGCGAATCATGCTCTTTTGGCTGAACAGGCCGGTTTTAAAGCTATTTATCTTTCTGGAGGTGGTGTTGCAGCAGGTTCTCTTGGGATTCCGGATCTTGGGATTACAACACTTCAGGATGTTTTGATTGATGTGGATCGCATTACAAACGTGTGTAAGCTTCCTTTGCTGGTGGATATTGATACTGGCTTCGGTCCTTCGGCATTCAATGTGGCACGTACAATAAAGTCTTTAATTAAAGTGGGCGCGGCGGCAGTACACATGGAGGATCAGGTGGGAGCTAAGCGTTGTGGGCACCGGCCTGGGAAAGAGCTCGTCTCTCGATCTGAAATGGTTGACCGTCTGAAAGCGGCGGTGGATGCACGCACGGATGAACATTTTGCCATTGGTGCACGTACAGATGCACTGGCTTCCGAAGGCCTTGAGCTTGCTTTGGAAAGGGCAGTGGCTTATAAAGAAGCCGGAGCGGATTTTATTTTTGCCGAGGCGGTGCATCATTTGGAGCAATACGTTCAATTTAGTGCGGCAACAGGCCTTCCGATTTTGGCGAATATCACCGAATTTGGACAAACACCGTTGTTTGGCCTGGATGAACTTCGTCAAGCGGATGTTTCTATTGTCCTTTATCCGCTATCTGCCTTCCGTGCAGCTAATAAAGCCGCTACAACTGTTTATCGTCATATTCGGGAAGATGGGGGGCAGCTGAATGTGATCGACGATATGCAGACGAGAGAGGAGTTATATAGAAGTATCGATTATTATGCTTATGAAAATCGATTGGATCAATTGTTTAACAAATAATTATATTCAGATGGAAGAGACAAACGGCGCAGGTTTTAAGCCTAAAAAAAGTGTAGCACTCTCTGGTGTAACAGCTGGTAATACGGCTTTGAGTACTGTCGGAAAAAGTGGTAATGATCTGCATTATAGGGGTTATGATATTTTAGATCTGGCGCATCAGGCAAGTTTTGAAGAGGTTGCTTACTTACTTATTTATGGAAGTCTACCAACACAGGCACAACTCGTCACGTATCAAAGTCAGTTGATCAGTCAACGTGGCCTACCTATTACTGTTCAACAAGTCCTTAAGCAGTTGCCATCTACAGCCCATGCCATGGATGTTTTACGGACTTATGTTTCGTTTTTCGGTAGTGTATCGCCAGAAAAGGATAGTCATCCCATTGCTGGTGCACGGGATATTGCAACTCGTCTGATGGCATCGATGGCTTCAGCACTGTTGTACTGGTATCACTTTAGTCAGCATGGACGTGAGGTGCAGGTTGAGACTTCGGACTCCACTTTAGGCGGACATTTTCTACATCTCCTGCACGGAAAGGTCCCATCGCCGTCTTGGGTGAGAGCGATGCAAATTTCACTTAATTTATATGCGGAGCATGAATTCAACGCATCCACATTCACCGCTCGGGTAATTGCAGGAACAGGATCAGATATGTATTCCTGTATAGCAGGGGCAATAGGTGCGCTACGTGGACCTAAGCATGGCGGAGCCAATGAGGTCGCTTTCGAAATTCAGAGTCGTTATGCAAATGCTGATGAGGCGGAAGAGGATATCCGAAGACGATTGGCAAATAAAGAAGTCATTATTGGATTTGGCCATCCGGTGTATACGATCTCGGATCCAAGAAATCAAGTGATAAAACAAGTTGCGAGAGAGCTGTCGGAAGAAGCAGGAGACATGACACTCTACCTGATCGCGGAGCGGTTGGAAAAAGTTATGTGGGAAGAAAAGAAAATGTTTCCGAACCTGGATTGGTACTCCGCCGTGTCCTATCATATTATGGGGATTCCAACGGAGATGTTTACGCCCTTATTTGTTCTCTCACGTATAACAGGCTGGTCAGCGCATGTTTTTGAGCAACGTCAGGATGGAAAAATTATCCGGCCGAGTGCAAACTACATTGGTCCCGATGATAGACCTTTTGTACCTCTTTCCGAACGGTAAATTTGGATTAATGAAAGGTGTTTAAAGTGCTTTTTGAACAGGGGGGAGAGGAAGAATTTAGCGCATAAAAAAAACGAATTATATTAATAAATAGAACGATAGTCTTATACGAAATACACGAATGAGTTCAGCAATATCAAATGAAAGACCACAACCGGATCAGGTTTTAGTGGACATTGTGGATTATGTCCTAAATTATAAAATTGAGGAAAAAGTTGCTTGGAATACAGCATTTTACTGTTTTCTCGATACCATCGGCTGCGGCTTGGAAGCATTGACTTATCCTGCCTGTACTAAATTGTTGGGGCCAGTTGTGGCAGGGACCATTGTACCGAATGGTGCAAGGGTGCCGGGTACAAATTTTCAATTGGATCCCATTCAGGCTGCCTTCAATATCGGCACGATTATTCGATGGCTGGATTTTAATGATACCTGGCTAGCTGCAGAATGGGGCCATCCATCCGATAATTTAGGGGGAATTTTAGCTGTCGCAGATTGGTTGAGCCGAACCAATATTACGCATGGTCAAAAACCATTGAAAACTAAAGTGGTGCTCGAGGCAATGATTATGGCTCATGAGATACAAGGTGTTTTGGCGCTTGAAAACTCGTTTAATAAAGTGGGTTTGGACCATGTTATTTTGGTTAAGGTAGCTTCAACAGCGGTGGTAGGTAGGCTCCTTGGTCTCACAAGAGAGGAATTGCTCAACGCGGTTTCTTTGGCTTTTGTCGATGGACAAGCTTTACGCACTTATCGGCATGCACCAAATACAGGTAGCCGAAAATCATGGGCAGCCGGAGATGCAACTTCACGTGCTGTTCGACTGGCCATGATCGCAAAAACAGGAGAAATGGGCTATCCATCTGTTTTGACAGCTCCAATCTGGGGATTCTACGATGTATCCTTTAAAGGAAGTGCATTTAAATTTCAACGTGCTTACGGATCATATGTGATGGAGAATATTCTTTTTAAGATTTCTTTTCCCGCTGAGTTCCATGCACAGACTGCAGCCGAAGCAGCAATGTTACTTCATCAGCAATTGAAGGAATTCGGAAAAAGTACTTCGGATATTGCCCGTGTTACCATTCGTACACATGAAGCGGCTATCCGGATTATCGATAAAAAGGGGCCTTTGCACAACCCTGCAGACCGTGATCACTGTATTCAGTATATGGTTGCTGTGCCGCTGATCTTTGGACGTCTGACAGCTGAAGATTATGAAAATCATATCGCTTCTGATCCAAGAATTGATGCACTGCGCGATAAAATTTATTGTATCGAAGATACTCAATTCACCCTTGATTATCACGATCCACAAAAGCGGGCGATATCAAATGCTTTGACCATTGAATTGACTGATGGGACCTTATTGCCTGAGGTAGTTGTCGAATACCCAATAGGTCATCCAAGAAGGAGGGCAGAAGGAATACCTAAGTTAATTGAAAAATACAAAACAAATCTTGCTCGGGTATTTTCTGAAAAACAGCAAAAGGAAATACTTGCAGCTACCTTGGACTACGATACTTTCCTCGAACAGGATGTTTCGCGTCTTATGGATTTGTTTGTGCGCTAATGATATAGCTAGGGCGACTCACCCTATTTGTCGCCCTAGCTTTTGTTTAGTACTTTATAACATCATTACGCAATTATATAGAATATTTAGTTTTAAAGATGTAATCCTTTGTTTGGTAGTTTTTTTGGTTATCTATTAGGGTAGCATTTAATGGGTGCTAGACAACTTCTTCAGTTGAGCACAGGTCGGTTTTAAGACCAGTTTGAGTCGAAACCATTATAAAATCTGAAATCTTTATCTGCCAGCTCTCTTAAAGATGCTGGAATATCCCATTGTTCACCGTAGGGCTGAAATAGTTGACATTCCGAAACGAATAGAGGAAGTGTTGTGAGATCGATGTGACCGAATACCCCCCCTGTATGGCTTGCATAACCAACCCCTAAGATGGAACCAATATCGCCATCGATGGGTTGGTGAAGTACACCTTCTGCGAGGCATCGGTAACTATCCAATGCCATAACATGCAATAAACGCTTACGGATAATTGTAGCTGTTATATTTTCCTTTACAGATGCAATTATAGGATTTTTCCAAATTTTCTTCTTTTTGGTTTCAGCGTCATAATCGTAGAATCCGGCGCCTGATTTTTTTCCTTTTCTTCCTTGATCCACCATACCTTTGAGGTAATTGTATGCGCGCTTTTGGCTGGCATGTAGTTGTGGAAGTTGATCATATACATGGAGCATTAGTTCCAAGGAGATTTCGTCTAATACCGCTAAGGGACCTACGGCAAAACCTGCAGCTATCGCTTCCTCTTCAATAAGAGTTGGAGAGATTCCTTCCAATACCATTGTAATACCCTCCAGTAAATAGTTGAAGAAAATACGCGAGGTGAAAAAACCTGGACCGTCTTGTACGACTATCGGAATTTTATTGAGGCGTAAAGCTGTGGCGAGTGCTTTCTCCAACGTTTTTTGCGCGGTTTGTTTACCACAGATGATTTCGACAAGAGGCATGCGGTCAACAGGAGAAAAGAAATGCATGCCGATAAAACTCTTAGGTTCGGTGCTTGCTTTCGCAAGCTCCGTAATGGGCAATGATGTCGTATTTGTCGCGAAGAACCCATTTTCACTTAAATAGGGTAAGCTTTCTTGTGTGACATTAGCTTTTAGGTGGAAATCTTCAAATACAGCTTCAATAATACAGTCAGATCCATTCAGATCACCGACTCGTTCCGTTGGTTTTATGCGTGCAAGCAATTGCTCCCCTTGGGATGCGGTCATGGCCCCTAAAGCCAGTGATTTTTCACAAACCTGCTTAGCATAAGCTTTGCCGCGTTGGGCTTGGGAAATTGTAACGTCTTTTAAAGCAACTTCTATTCCTGCCCGGGCCGCCTCATAAGCGATCCCCGAACCCATCATTCCAGCACCCAGAATGCCTATTTTTTTTAGGCTATAATCCTCAAAATGGTTTATACTTTTGGGTGATTTCGCCAATTGGACACCATAATGAAGTGTACGGACCATGCTGAGTGGCTCGGGACGTCTTAATACACGTAGGTACAAGTTTGCTTCCTGCTCGGCGGCCTCAAACGGTGTAGATAATTGTTTTTTTTGTAATAATTCAATAACTGCATTTGTGCCGGCGTATAAGCCGCGTGCTTTTTTTTGGATAGCGAGAATTGCTTCAGGCCCCAGTTCGTCCATTTGTTTTGTGTGCTGGATGGTATCAATGCTGGGAGGATGAAGAATCCAGTTTTTTGCTAAAGGTAGGCAATCGTCCGGCTTCTGCGCCAATTCATTGATTAACCCAAGTTGATGTGCTTCTTCACTGCTCACAAGTTTGCTTTGTGTCAGCAGACTTAGGGCATTTTCAGTACCTATCAATGCTGGCAAATAGATCGTTGCACCAAAAGCCGTAAACAAACCATACCTACTTTCCGGAAAGCCAAACTGAAGTGTTTCGGAGGCGATACGATAATTAGACCATAGCATAGTCGCTAGGGCAATCGCAGTACAATTGTTAGTGAAAAGAGAGACAATTGGCTTTTTAAACGTTTCCCAACGCAAAACTTTTGATGTAAGCTCGAATAAGTCCGAAGGGCTCGAGCGGCTCGAAGAGAACTGCCTAAATAATTGCGCATACTCAATTTTTTCGTCTTGAATCGGGCAAGTGTATACGACGCCTACCGTATCTTCCCGTTCGAGAATGAACGTAACCAAATCGACAAATTGTGTGAGATAGCCTATCATATCCAACTGCTCTGGAGCTGCTGCCGATAGAGGTTGGATTGTAATGATATGATGATTATCCTGTTCTACACGAAAGAGAGGGTGTGTCCTATAAGATTTATTTTCATCCATTGTACTTGGTCCTGATTTTTAAAAGCTTTCTATTGTTTGGACTTTCCGGATTGATAAGTCACATGATCTATTGTCATTTTCGCGATAATTTCGAGCATAATTTCTGAGGTTCCTCCGATAATGGTGCCGACACGGACATCGCGATATAAACGTGCGATTTTATAATCTTCTGTAAAGCCATAACCGCCAAATAATTGGAGACATTGATTCACGACATTGACGGCGAGCTCACTTGCTTGTAGCTTCGCTATGGAACATTCTTGGACTGCATATTCGTTTTGGTCTTGGAGATCACAACAATGGTAGACAAAGGCTTTCGTGGTAGCAATATTGGCTGCCATTTGTGCGATCCGGTGCCGTATGGTTTGAAATTCCTGGATCTTTTTTCCAAAGGCTTCGCGTTGTGCGATATAATCAAGCGTGTATTGAAACGCGGATTCTGCGGTAGCGAGACTATGAACAGCTGCGGTAAGCCTTTCCAACTGAAGTCCATCCATTAAATAGCGAAATCCTTCTCCGGCAATGCCAACAAGGTGAGAAATAGGGACTCGCACATTATTAAACCCTAGTTCGGCAGTGTCTGAGGCGTGCCAACCTAATTTATTGATTTTGCTTGAAGAGACTCCGCTTGCATTTCTGTCAATAATTAACAAGCTTATTCCTTTTGTTCCTTGGTCAGGAGCCGTTTTGACTGCTGTAATGAAAAAATCACCGTAGTAACCGTTGGTAATAAATGTTTTAGATCCGTTGACAATATAAAAATCTCCGTCGCGGACAGCTGTTGTTTTGATCTGCTTTACGTCAGAACCAGCCCCGGGTTCAGTAATAGCAACAGCGCTGATCATATCACCAGCAATAACCGGTTTAAGATAGCGTGCTTTCAGATCTTCTGATCCATATTTCAGTAGGTATGGAGCCGACATAAACTGAATGACAAGCGCGGAAATGGTAAATCCGCCAGAAAAACAATACGATAATTCTTCGCAGAGTATCAAGGAATAATAAAAATCGAGTTCTAGTCCGCCATACACTTCTGGATAATTGAGACCCATAAATCCCATATCACCCATTTTCTTCCACACTTTCCGGTCGATCTCCCCCTGTTTTTCCCAATCATCGATGTAAGGTGTAATCTCTTTTCGAATAAATGCGCGAAGTGTATCGCGAAAAATCTGATGTTCAGCTGTAAACCGGATTGTCTGCATAATCGTTTATCTTGCTTCTGGTTATCTTATGTAAGGGGCCTTTTGAATGCCCGTCCATTAGGATGTTATCTAAACGAATTTAACGAAAAGGCTTGGCTTTTTACAAATTTTTATTCTTTATTTTTCGTTTAATAGTTTAAGTAGGGAAGTTTTTGGGTTGTTTTTTTTCTATTTATTCTGTTTTTACAAAAAAAATAAAACCGACTTGTTGTGGGGTATCTGTTATATTTTTTATCTTTAAGATGAGGAAGGGCTGTTGCGGATACGCTTAGGATAGGCCTCCTAATTTTAGCAAAACAATTATAAATTTTTATATCATGTCAAAAAGCGTATTTATCGTTGCAGCGAAACGTACACCAATTGGAAGCTTTGGTGGAGCGCTATCGTCAATTTCAGCCACGAAGCTCGCAGCCCGGGTTGTCCGAGCGGTTGTTGATGAAGCTGGAATTGCCAGTGATTTAGTCGACGAGATTATTATGGGGGCTGTTTTGCAAGCTGATTTAGGACAAGCACCGGCTCGACAGGTTGCTCGTTTCGCCGGTTTATCAGATCATACAACTGCAACAACCATCAATAAAGTATGTGCAAGTGGCATGAAAGCCATAGCGGTTGCTGCGCAGAGTATTCTATTGGGAGATGCGGATGTTGTGATTGCAGGGGGGATGGAAAGCATGAGCAGGGTACCTTACTATGCAGATGCTATGCGCTGGGGTGCTAAGTTTGGTGCTCAAAGCCTGAGTGATGGCTTGCAACGCGATGGCTTGAGTGATGCCTATTCAAATGATGCCATGGGAGTCTTCGCGGAACTATGCGCCGAAAAATATCATATTGGTCGTGAAGAACAGGATAATTATGCAATAAGTTCCTATAAAAGAAGTCTCGATGCTTGGCAAAAAAATAAGTTTTTGAGCGAAGTCCAACCTATAACGGTACAGAGTCGAAAAGGAGAGGTGCTTGTTTCGCGGGATGAAGAGTTTTCTCAGGTTAATTTTGACAAGATACCTGGGCTTAAACCCGCTTTCAAAAAAGAGGGGACTGTAACTGCAGCGAACGCATCGACGATAAGTGATGGAGCTGCTGCGGTACTGCTCATGTCTGGTGAAAAATTGGAAGAACTTGGACTTGTCCCCTTAGCCGAGATTATTGCTTATGCTGATGCTGAACAAGAGCCAGAATGGTTTACTACAACGCCTAGTATTGCCACAAATAAAGTATTAAAAAAAGCAGGCCTTACCATTGATGATATTGATTATTTCGAATTTAATGAAGCCTTTTCTGTTGTCGCTTTGGCAAATGCACAAATTTTAGGCTTACCCTTGAACAAAGTAAACGTTTATGGGGGGGCGGTATCTTTGGGGCATCCATTGGGATGTTCGGGAGCTAGAATTGTGGTAACACTTAGTAGTATCTTAAGACAGGAAGGGGGATCATTAGGACTGGCTGCGATATGTAATGGTGGCGGCGGTGCCTCTGCCATGGTTATTAAAAAGATTTGATGTTTCTTCCAGCATAAGAATGCATTAATCTTATGCTGGAAGAAGTTCAGTTTTATTGAATTCGGTTGTTATTAACCATCTAGCTTCCAAGAAACTTATTTTATTTGCTATCAAGTCGTTTGTCTACTCTTCATATAGACGACTTGCTTCGACGCCATGGAGCGCAAGCTCCGATTCGATTTCCGTCGGGTTTAATCGAATGCCTTCTATGGTTAACAGATTGTAAATAGAATCCAAGTCGATTTTCCATTCGTGGATGCCATTCAGTTTTTCAACAGCTTGTTTAATTTTGTCTACAAGACTGGGATGTTGTGCATTAGTTTCGAAAATGAGCTTTTCCATAGTGTTTCATATTAGGCCTGATTAAAAATCAGGCGGGTTTAACCAAAATAGCGTAGACAATCATTTGATCGGCTAATTACAATAGTCTCAATATAAGGATAATAATCTGAAATTAATGTTTCAAAGTGACTAAATTGTAATGAAACTGTTAATTTTTGTAATAAATACATGAGAATTTTACAGTGCTGTATTTTGTTTAGATTGCTCAGATTTCATTTGATCGTTAACGAGTTTGATTATCCAGGTTTTCTGCAACTGGTTTTTCGTTTAGAATGAAATTTTAACTAAGTTTGGATGAACATGACGACTGAAATCTCGAATATAATCATTCTATTATTGCTGACCATTGTTGCTGTAGTATTGGTTTTGTTTCTATTGTTAAGACAAAAATACCGGAAACTGGAGGTCGAAAATAGACGACAAAAAGATCTTTTTAATCGTATGGACAATCAAAAGATAGCACATTTCCATCGGGCTCAATTAAATCCACATTTGCTTAAAAATTCGTTGAACGGAATACTTTCCCATGCTTATCAAACCTATTATACGATGGACAAATTGGCCATGGTATTGGATTACGTGTTGTATGAAAGTGAAGATGAGCTTGTTTCACCAAAGGCCGAAATTGAATTTGCCCGCAATCTCATTGAGATTAATAAAGTAAAATTAAGCCCTTTATTTGATATCCGCGTAAAATTTGATATTGATGAACTAAATGACGCTATATTGAACACACCTTCTTTTGTTCCTCTGATGTCGGTTGATTTAATTGAAAATGCGTTTAAGCATGCGGACTTTCACGGTCCGGATTCTTTTATCGCAATCATGTTGACCTTTAAGAACGGTTTATTCGAATTAGTTGTAAACAATCGAATATCAAAACGTTCACCATTGCAAAAGTCTAAAAGTGGAATAGGTAGCAAAACCTTGGAAGAGCGTCTCATGTTGTATTATCCAGGTAGACATCATCTGCGCAGATTTGTCGAAAATGATGTTTATACTGCCCACCTTCAAATTAGATTGTATGCCGATTGAAAAAAATTTGAAATGTATTCTTTTGGATGATGAAATACCAAGCTTGAGATTTTTGAAAATGCTATGTGAACAGATTCCTGGCTTGGAGGTGGTGAAAACTTTTAATGATCCAACTGTATTATTGAGTGAATACCGCAAGTTGAGTTTTGATTTTTGTATTCTGGATATTGAAATGCCGGAATTTAACGGATTTGATCTAGCCATAGAGCTAAAAGACTTTCCAATTGTGTTTTCTACCGCATATAAACAATATGCGAGCGAGGCATTTGACATCAACGCAGTAGATTATATGCGTAAACCACTGTCCTTGGAACGTCTTCAACAAGCCATTATGAAGGTTGAGCAGCTAATCAGCAAGCGATCCGAAACTGTCTCATTTGCGCAATTTAATACGAATAAAGGAAAAACAGTATTGTATTTCGAACAGATTAACTATGTTCAAATAGCTGAAGTAGACAGCCGGGATAAAACAGTTTATTTGGCGGATGGTTCATTTATTTTATTGAAAAATATAAGCTTTGATAAGCTGATGGAGATCTTGCCTGAACAGGATTTTATCCGTATCAATAAAAAAGAGATCATTGCAGCCAAGATCGTCAAATTTTTCTCGGCTGATGAAATTACAAGCACTTTGTTGGACGAACAAAATCTACCCCTTGTTTTTAATTTGGGCGAATCGTACAAGAAAATGTTTTTCGAGAAATTCAGTTGATTACAAAATTCTTTTGGTTCATTACATATTTTCTTAGACCTACCTGCTGAAAGGCATTAAAACTGCAACAGAATTATATTTTTGTTGAGAATGTATTTTATCCCCCCTTTGTTTAAAGAATATTGGTTGGGACTTAGTATGCTATTGTCATTATATTTATTTTAATTGCCATTGAAGATGAGGAGATATAGGAATACAATTTTCTACGTAGTGTTAGTGGGTACATTACTCGGTGTGATGTATTGGGTGATTCATTTCGGGACACAGCTGGAGGCTCCAGAGTTGCTGCGTGGACAGAAAACAAGTCAAGGTGCCTGGAACGATTTTACATCAACCTTATTCCATAGTCTGCAGCATCCGCTAGCGATATTACTGGCGCAAATCGTGACAATCATTATCGCTGCACGTATCATGGGCTGGATTTGCATAAAGATTAAGCAGCCTGTCGTCATAGGAGAGATGCTCGCCGGTATCATATTGGGGCCATCGTTGCTGGGACTTCATTTTCCCGAATTTTCGCATACACTTTTTCCTGTAGAATCGCTTAGTAACTTGCAGTTTCTGAGCCAAATTGGGCTAATCTTATTTATGTTTATCATTGGAATGGAGCTGGACCTGAATGTGCTGCGAAATAAAGCGCATGATGCTGTTGTCATTTCTCATGCAAGCATTGTGATCCCATTTACGTTGGGAATTTCACTGGCTTACTTTTTATACCTATTCCATCCACCCACAAATGTAGAGTTTCTATCCTATAGCTTGTTTATTGGTATTTCCATGAGTATAACAGCGTTTCCTGTTCTTGCTAGAATTATACAAGAAAGGGGATTGCAAAAAAGTAAGTTAGGTGCAATGGCGATTACCTGCGCTGCTGCAGACGATATTACAGCTTGGTGTATTCTGGCTGTCGTGATAGCAATTGTCAAAGCGGGTGATTTTGCTAGTGCATTATATACCATCGGGCTGGCTGTTGCCTATGTGCTCATCATGATTAAGATCGTTCGTCCATTTTTGATGCGCGTTGGAGAGGTAAAAGGAAGTAAAGAAGCACTAAGTAAGCCTGTTGTTGCTATTTTCTTTATTGTGCTGTTATTGTCGGCTTATGCGACCGAAGTAATCGGAATCCATGCACTTTTTGGAGCATTTATGGCCGGAGCTATTATGCCCGAAGGGAGTCGATTCCGGACAGCATTTATCGAAAAAATCGAAGATGTTTCAACCTTGTTACTATTACCTTTATTCTTTGTCTTTACAGGTCTCCGCACGCAGATCGGTCTGCTTAATGACCCTCAGTTATGGATGATTACCATTGGGATTATTTTGGTTGCGGTTATTGGTAAATTTGCAGGTAGTACGTTAGCAGCGCGCTTTGTTGGTCAAAGCTGGAAAGATAGTTTGAGTATTGGTGCCTTAATGAACACGCGGGGGCTAATGGAACTTATCGTCCTCAATATTGGATACGATCTTGGCGTTTTAAGTGCTGAATTATTTTCGATGATGGTTGTAATGGCGTTGGTCACTACTTTTATGACGGGACCATCCTTAGATTTAATCAATTTCCTCTATCGACCTAAGAAAAATTCACTACAGGAAGATTTCTATGATAAATCAAAATTTAAGATTCTACTGTCTTTTGCGAAAAGTAACACGGGGATTTCACTATTATATCTGGCTGATGCTTTAACGTTGAAATCAAAAAAGAACGCTGAAATTACGGCGTTACATATTGAGCCTGCCAACGAATTACATCATTATGAAGTGGAAATCCAGGAGCTGGATAGTTTCCGTGAAATTAAGCAGGTGGCGATGCAGCTTGAGCAACCGATCCAGACAATTTTTAAAATCTCCAGTGATATTGACAGCGAGATTGTTCAAACTTCCAATGAGCGCAATCAGGACTTATTATTGTTGGGTGTCAGTGAATCAATTTATGAGGGAAGCTTACTGGGGCGTTTTTTAGATTTTACTACCCGGATTGTGAATCCCGAGAAGTTATTCCATACGGTTACAAATGCAGAGTCTCCTTTCATGACTTTCGATCGAAATCAGCAAATCAATGCTAAAGTAAATGCACAGGTAGGTATCTTAATCGATAAAAATTTTCTGAAGGCAAGGCGTGTGGTTGTTCCTGTTGTCTTAAAAAACGATGAATTTCTTGGTGAAATGATACAGCGTCTAATACAGCATTCCGATGCTCAAGTCATTGTGTGGGATCTCAACCAAGTGCTGAAAACCAATGAGAGCTTTAAAGAGAAATTGAGGCAATTGGAACAACTTGTACCAAATCATCTTACAATAACTGAAAAAGAGTTAAACCGTGAGACCTGGCAGGAGCAAGACTTAATGTTGATCAGCCTGCCCAGCTGGAACAAAATTGTCAATAAAAAAGTACATTGGCTTCCTTTCACGCCATCGACACTGTTGATGGCAGATCGCAAACCATAAATAAAACATAAAAGCCCCTAAATCCAATAATTTAGGGGCTTTTACTTGAGGTTTTATAAAGATCTATTTATTGATCTTTTCTATTTTGATTTTTAGTCCGATTAATTTTTCAATATCAGCTAAATATGGTCTTTCTTCTACATCGCAAAAAGAAACGGCTTTTCCTTCCTGGCCGGCTCTTCCTGTTCTTCCGATGCGATGAACGTAGGTTTCCGGTACATTAGGGAGATCATAATTAATCACAAGGGGGAGTTGTTCGATATCAATTCCTCTTGCAGCAATATCGGTAGCGATTAATATTTTAAGATGACTGTCCTTAAATTCACCTAGCGCTTTTTGTCTCGCATTTTGAGATTTATTTCCGTGAATGGCTGCTGCTCTCAAACCATTTTTCGCGAGTAACTTAACGATTTTATCCGCTCCGTGTTTTGTTCGGGAGAAGACAATGGTACGCTCATGCTTCAGCTTTTTTAATATGCTCGTCAATAATTTGATCTTATCCTTCTTTTCAACAAAAAATACAGATTGATTGACTTTCTCGGCCGTTGAGCTTACCGGGGTGACGTCAACTTCAATAGGTTTATGTAATATGCCATGTGCAAATTTACGGATATTGGGTGGCATCGTTGCCGAGAAGAATAATGTTTGTCGTTTTGACGGAACTTTGGCCAGGATCTTTTTGATGTCATGAATAAAGCCCATGTCCAGCATATTGTCCGCCTCGTCCAATATTAAGATTTCGATTTTATCTAGAGAAACTATTTTTTGATTCATTAAATCCAGTAAGCGGCCTGGGGTAGCTACAAGAATATCGACGCCCTTTTTAATTTCTTTAACTTGTTTTTCTTGGCTTACACCACCGAAAATAGTGCAGTAGTTTAGTTTTAGATATTTCCGGTATAAGTTTATATTGTCTCCAATTTGAATGGCTAGTTCACGTGTTGGCGTAAGGATCAAAGCCCTAATCGGAACGAGCTTACCTGAAGTCTTAGTTTCTTCAAGACGTTGTAAAAGCGGAAGTGCAAAAGCGGCGGTTTTGCCTGTTCCCGTTTGTGCACAACCAATAAGATCGTTGCCTTGCAACACAACTGGAATGGCTTTCTGTTGAATTGCAGTGGGGTGTGTGTAGCCTGTTTCTGTTATTGCTTTTAAAAGCGGAGCGATTAAACTGAGTTGTTTAAATTCCATAAATAGTATGTTCGAATTTGTCTTAAATAAAACCTTTGAGAATCCTTTTTATGCTTTTATTTGAAAACTAAAAGTCTTCAACGGAAAAGTAAAGGATTGCTGAAAAATTGTAAAGGAAGAATAGGAAAAAGAAATGGGATAAGTCATTAAGAATTACCCCATTAACAAGAAAGTGTATTTTTTGGATTACGCCAATTTTACATTTGTAGCGCTGATCCCCTTTGGAGTTCTTTCTACATCATAAGTTACAACGTCGCCTTCAGATACTTGGTTTTTAAGCGCAGAAACGTGTACGAAAACATCTGCACTACCATCCTCTGGTGTAATAAAACCAAAACCTTTAGTTTCATTGAAAAATTTAATTTTACCTGTATTCATTATTTTTAATTAAGTGCGGCAAGGTAGGCATAATAAATGATTAATCTTTTATTTTTTTTAAATGAATTATAAAATGTGTTGTGTAACTGAGGCTTTTTTTGAAGGAGATGTTGATTGGAACAGCGCTAGAGGAAGGAAATTATTGAACATAAATGCCTAATAAAACACAATCCCTCCAACCAATGTAACATGATCAATTAATAATTCCATTGTTAATGGTATTATTAATTATTTAGATAAATATTTTTTTAAATGTTTGTTCTTCGTGAAATTAGTATTAACTTCATGCGCCCCTCCCAAGGGCATGTTTTTCATAGGTAGATGTATGGTCGAGTGATTCTAACTCGACCATTTTTTTCGTTTTGTCCATAAGGTTCCGCAACAATTGTCGATATATATTTTACAATGCTTTTTGCGAGCACCTAAATTCATTTTTGTATTTTCATCGAAGCAATTTGTTTTTAATAATAAAGAACGTAATTCTTGTTAAATGGCATTCATCCAAGCATATGTCGTCTATTCGTATTTGATATTTAGATGATATCCGTTAAAAACAAAACTTAAACCAATATCCAATGAATAGAAAAGATTTTATCAAAACGTCTACTGTTTTAGCTGCTTCAACATTTTTTTTAAATGCGAAAGGTTCAACCTTTTTAGATCAATCCATCCGGGTTGGATTAATTGGTGTAAATGGTATGGGCTGGGCTGATTTGAATGCGTTGTTAAAGAATGATGGCTTGGTTTGTACCGCTCTTTGCGATGTGGATGAAAATATTCTTAAAAAGAGAGCGGAAGAACTTCAAAAAAGAAACATACATGTCGAAACATTTGTAGATTATAAAAAAATGCTCAACAGCCCAATGGTGGATGCGGTCATTATTGCAACTCCGGATCATTGGCATTGCCTGCAAATGATCGATGCCGTAAATGCGGGGAAACACGTCTATGTCGAAAAGCCTATTGGTAGCTCTATCCTTGAATGTCAATTAATGGTTCAGGCGGCAAAAAAGAATAAGGCTATTGTGCAAGTTGGACAGTGGCAACGGAGCCAGCAACATTTCCAGGACGCCATTGATTTTGTTCATTCGGGTAAATTAGGTAAAATACGATTGGTGAAAGCTTGGTCTTATCAGGGGTGGAAAAGTGCTATTCCCATTGTACCCGATGAACCGGTTCCCGCAGGTGTGCATTATACGGAATGGCTAGGCCCGGCACAAAAAAGACCATTTAATTCGAATCGATTCCATTTTAATTTCCGCTGGTTTTGGGACTATGCGGGTGGTTTGATGACAGATTGGGGCGTGCATATGTTGGATTATGCTTTACTGGGGATGAAAGTTTCTGATCCAAAATCCATCATGGCCTCAGGAGGTAAGTTCGCATTCCCGGACGATGCTGGCCAAACGCCTGATACCATGACTGCCGTATATGAGTTTGAGGGCTTCAACATCCAATGGGAGCATGCTAAGGGTATTGATCTCGGACCTTATAATCGTAATCATGGTGTCGCATTTATTGGTAACAATGGTACGCTGGTGTTGAATAGATCGGGATGGGAGGTCATTCCAGAAAAAGGAAGGATGGAAGCGGTCTCTATCCAACCTTCTTTAGATAATGGCTTGGATAAACATATGGAAAATTTTGTGGCTGCCATTCGCCAACGTAATCCACAAAGACTCCATGCACCAATTGAAGTAGGAGCCCATATTGCCATCTTTTCTCAATTGGGAAATATTGCATTTAGGACAGGACAAAAACTCTACTGGGATAAAGAACAACAGCATTTTACTGATCAGAAAGCGAATAGGTACCTGGCATCAGTTTATCATAATGGCTATAAATACCCTAAAGTCTAATGTGTCGAAAAAATTGGTTGTTGATTAATCATAGTTAATCAACAACCAATGGATCACTCTTACCAATGGATCATTTCTGTCTTTCTTAAAGAACGAATTCGTTTGCAAGATCGATCTCCTCGCGGTTGATGGAGTGGCCTGCGTTTTGATATACCATGAGCTTTACATTGGCATTCATTTGTTCTAAGATGGCTACTGTAGCTTCCACCCGTTCAAGAGGAACATGGAAATCTGGATCGCTAGTGCCTATAAAAATAGGTGTTTGAGCAAAGTCACCCTTGTAATTATCCCTGTTAATTTCTTCACCGATTACTCCGCCAATAATTGCTATAGCACCACCATAGCGTTGCCCATGCCGTGTAAGGTATTCTAGTGTTAAACAGGCACCCTGAGAAAAACCAAAAAAATAGATGTTTTCGGTGAGGATTCCATTGGCTAAAGCTAGTTTGACCGTATGATCGATCAGATCAATTGCAGAACTCAACCAGGGTTCGTTCTCTTGTACGGGAGCAATAAAAGAATAGGGGTACCAGCTGTGATTTTCTGCCTGTGGTGCAAGTAAGGCAAAATTATCGACATGAAGATAGGATGACATACCAAGGATGTCTTCTGCACTTCCCCCACGACCATGGATCATGACGATGGCTTTTTTTGCCTGTTCCAAACTTTGCCCAGCCGTTTTAATATTGATTGAATGACTCATTTTGTCCCTTCTTTTTATGGTAATTTATACCGTTTTTTTAAACCAAACATCCTGATAAAGCTCTGGATGACGATGAAACTGTGCATTTACATAAGGACATAAAGGAACAATTTTCATGTTGTTTTCACGCGCATGAGATACCAATTTCTCAAGAAGTATTTTGGCAAATCCTCGGCCTTCATAAGCTTCGTCTACCTCTGTATGGTAAACTACTAAATTTCCGTCAATGATAGCGATGCTCATTAAACCTGCTTTGTGATCGTCGGAGAATAATTGGAGCTCCCCACGTTGATTTTTGTCTAATACAATTTCAGTTCTTTCCATAACTTTTTCTTTTGTAAAATGATTTTTATAAACTTTTATTAATCGATTTTTGGCAATGTCTGTTCAATCTGCGAACGATAGCTTTCATATTGTTTTGGCAATTTGAGTGCCGCTCCTAAAGTGGATAAGGGTTCATCTACTGTAAACCCGGGATTGTCTGTCGCGATTTCAAATAAGACACCGCCAGGTTCACGAAAATAGAGTGAGAAAAAGTAATCTCTATTTATTTTTTCTGTGATATTCAGCCCTGCCGAAAGGACCTTTTCGCGATACTCCATCAATACATTATCATCCTTTACCCGGAATGCGATATGATGGTTTGTGCCGGCCGCATTTTTGCCATAGGGCAGATTTTTATCCGCTATTATGTCGACAATGTTTGCTGTTTCAATGCTGTCAGTTGTTAATCTATAGCGGTTCTCATCCTGCTGATGAAACGAATAACCTAAAATATCGGTCAATACGCGTATAGTTGGATCTGCTTCTTTTAATGAAAGCGTGACATTATGGAATCCTTTTAGCGCATGATCTGCATTGACGTCGGTAGTTGTCCATACCTTTCTAGGGTCGTTAGTTTCAATAAACTGAAGTTGCAATCCATCGGGATCATTAAATGAAATCAGCTTCTCTCCAAAAATCTCATTTTCCTGTAAACTAATCTGATGTTCCGCTAAGCGATTTTTCCAGAAATCCAAACTCCCTTGAGGTACGGCATAGCCAATATGAGTCGCCATTCCCGCTCCCGGAGTACCCTTTCCGATACCTTCCCAAGGGAAAAACGTAAGAATCGTTCCTGGTTCGCCCTGTTCATTACCGAAATAGAAGTGGTAGGTGCTTGGGTCGTCGAAATTAACTGTTTTTTTGACAAGGCGTACGCCCAGTACTTTTGTATAGAAATCGAGATTTCGCTTTGCATTGTCTGCTATCGCCGTAATGTGATGTAGTCCTAATATTTTATTTTCCATAGCTGATAATTTTATTTTCTTAACTGACGTAAAGTTACATCGCGCAATAAGGAATTTTATTGAACTAGATTAATAAAAGCGATAATTGTCATTTTTGTTTTTATAGCAATACTGATTTTCGAAAATATATAAAAAACACCTGAAGTTGGGGACTTCAGGTGTTTAACCTAACCAATTATTAACCTAAATTTATGAAATGTATATTTCTGAATATTATACTATAGGAATAAATCCAATTATCATGCCAATATTTATAATGTAAAAGACCCCAGATAAAAGCTGTTTATATTGTATAAATTAGGTAAATTGGAGTGTGCTAAGGTGAGGTGTGAATCGATGACTTCAATTAAAATGGATTTAAAGATGAAAAATAGAATAATGGTTAAGGTTATGACTTTCTCTGTTTTATTGCTAACGCTGGGTTGTCAGCAACCTTCGACAGATGAATCCAAAGAAGCTGCGCAAAAACAACTTGACGAAAACAAAGAGAATAAAAGAATCGTTTTAGATTTTTATCAGCAAATGTTTGGTGATAAGGATATTTCTGCAGTTGACAAGTACATTTCTCCTCAGTATATCCAACATAATCCCGCTGTTGCGGATGGGGCAGCAGCGTTTAAGCTCGCTGCGACAAAGTGGTTTGAAGGGCAGCCTAAGACAAAGATTGATGTACAGCATATTGCTTCGGACGGCGACTTGGTCTTCATACACCTAAAAAATAAGAATCCAGATGGTAGCCTTAAATCGACAATCGATATCTTTAGATTGGAAGAAGGTAAAATCGTAGAGCATTGGGACGCGCAGCAAGATGTACCTAAGAACGCGGCAAATGCTCACCCTATGTTTTAAGGACTTTGCGCAATCTCATTTTTTGCGTTTGAATCTTTGTTTCTATTAATTTTTAGCGGAGTTGTCGGTTATGGTAATTTATGTCTAAATTTAGGCCTAAATCATTTTTTGTGAAACCACTATTTTAATTATGAAGAGAGTCCTAAGCCTAAGTTGTTTTTTCTTACTATTTTCTGCATGTAGTGTTCATTATAGTCCAAAAGAATATCCTTATGTGTATATGCAAAAGAAGGATCGTGAGCTTAAAGAATGGAAGCTGGTATGGGAAGAAAACTTCAATTCCCCAAAGCTAGATAGTAGTAAATGGTCCCGGATTCCAGCAGGGGAAGCCGATTGGAATCGGCATATGAGCATGGATGACGCCTGTTTTGGATGGGAAAATGGTGAGTTAATTCTTAAAGGAATAAAAAATACAGACAAAAATAGCGATTCAAGACCATTTTTGACAGGCGGGATATGGAGCAAGGGGAAGTTTGCTTTTCAGTACGGACGCATAGAAATCAGAGCCAAGCTAGGAAGTGCAAAAGGAGCATGGCCTGCCATGTGGATGCTGGCGGAGTTGGACAAGTATGGGAAATATCCTAGAAATGGTGAAATCGATATTATGGAGCATCTTAATTTTGACAATATCATATACCAGACCACGCATTCCTATTATACGTTGGATCTGGGGCAAAAGGAGAATCCGAAACATTTTGGTACGGCTTCGGTCAACACTGACGCGTATAATATATATGGTATAAGCTGGTATCCCGACCGTATCGTATTTCAGTTAAATGGTGTTGACACCTTTACTTACCCAAGAGTTGATGGTGTAGATCCCTCTCAGTGGCCTTATGATCAACCCTTTTATCTTTTGATTGACCAACAGTTGGGCGGAAGCTGGGTTGGTGAAGTGAATCAAGACAAGCTACCCGTTGAGATGCGTGTTGACTGGGTTAAAGTTTACCAATAGTACTCACCAATGCTGAGCAAAATGAATGATGAAAAAAAATCTACTGTTATTGAACCTCAGTTTTCTGAGAACAGTAAAATATCATAATTTTATAGGTGACCTATGATTAAGTGATAAAAACTTAATATACACGACATCATAAAAATGTTTACTTTTGGCCAAGTTATGGAAGATAATACGATATTCAAGATTAGCAATAAAATTAAGGAAATTCGAAAAGAAAAAGGAATTACCATACAGGAAGTTGCCGATAGAGCGGGTGTAAGCAAGGGGCTTATTTCGCAGATTGAAAATAACAGAACAATACCCTCCTTACTCGTATTGATTAATATCATCAATGCACTGAATATTGATCTTAACGAGTTTTTTAAAGATTTTAATTCTGAATTGGATTCAGGCCCTGTGGTCGTTCGGAAAAAAGATACGTATAGTCCGTTTGAAAAAGAGTCGGCGATAGGTTTTCATTATAAACGGATTTTTACAACTGCGATGGATAGTTCGACCATGGATATTGTTCTTTTGGAGTTGCTTCCAGATGCAGAACGCCCCATGGTGGAGACCGAAGCCTATGAATATAAATATATCATTAGCGGACAGGTGGAGTATATCTTCAATGATCAAAAAATTAGCTTAGCGGAGGGCGATTCGATTTTCTTTAATGGACGACTATCACATACACCGCGCAATGTTGGAAATGGAAAGGCCGTCATGCTAATTGTATACTTTTTTGAAAATAAGAAATAGATAATAACACGTTAAGTATTAGAGCATCATTGAATCACTCAATGATGCTTTTTTTATTTTATACTTTTCGTATTACAAATGGATAATTATATTTGTTTATAAATACTTAACAAAAGTTTAGTCTTGTGTTAATTTCCAAAATTTACTTTTGATTGCGGACGATGAGGTCTGTTAACAAGTTTAGATGATGGAGTTAAACCAACGAATAAAACGACGCATAAATAGACTGGATGAGAAATCTGTGGCTATTGTTCTGGCTGTTACAGCATTTTTATGTTATACGAGTATGTATTCATTTAGAAAGTCATTTACGGCATCTGCCTTTGCAAATGATACTATTTTTGGTGTCGATTATAAAGTCTGTATGGTGGTCATTCAAATGCTGGGCTATTTGTTGTCAAAGTTCTATGGCATTAAATTTATTTCTGAAAGTAAACAACGTAATAGAGGACGGTATTTAATCGCATTGATTTGTATTTCATGGATAGGGCTTTTGGCATTTGCGCTTTGTCCAAGGCCTTGGAATGTTGTCTTTCTTTTTATCAATGGTTTTCCATTGGGAATGGTTTGGGGATTGGTATTTAGTTATTTAGAAGGAAGGCGTTTTACAGAGATTATGGGGGCAGTAATGTCCGTGAGTCTGATTTTTGCTTCTGGACTGATAAAAACTGTTGGACGGTGGTTGATGTCTTCTTTTCATATTAATGAATTTTGGATGCCATTTTTGACGGGTTTACTTTTTTTTCTACCCTTTATTTTGTGCGTATGGATACTTGAAAATGCCCCAGAACCTACAACGGAGGATAAGAAGCTACGGACAGAACGCGTTGCAATGGACAGTCAAATGCGAAAACACTTTTTTAAAACCTTTATGCCCGGGATTGTATTGACTATTATCGTGTACACGATGCTTACTATTTTACGTGACGTGCGGGATAACTTTGAGGTAGAAATCTGGCAGATGTTACATGTAAAAGGAGCGGGTATTTTTGCAAAAGTTGATGGGACTATTTCCTTAATTGTATTGCTGTTGGTGAGTTGTCTTATCATGGTTAAAAACAATCTTAAAGCGTTTAAGTTGATTCACTATATGATCATTATGGGTTTCCTTACTGCAGGTATTTCTACCTATTTGTTTACGAGGCAATGGATTGATGGTTTAAGTTGGATGTTGCTCGTTGGTTTGGGGTTATATATGGCATACATTCCTTATAACGCTATATTTTTTGAAAGAATGATCGCTACATATCGTATGAAAAGTAATATTGGTTTTGTGATGTATATGGCTGATTCAATCGGCTATTTGGGTAGTTTTCTGATATTGGTGAACAAAGAGTTTATGCCAAATTCTGTTACTTGGGGAAATTACTTTATTCAATTGGTTTTTTCGGCGTCTATTATTGGAGCGATTTTGGGCATCTTCTCCCTACTTTATTTTATTCGAAAAAAAGAACAGATGAAAGAAAGCGACGATGAGTTGTTGGCTCCTTGGCATGCGACAAAAGGAGAAGTACAAATTAGTTAACTATACTTTTTTATGATATTCTATTTATAAAGATGAAAACAAATACATATGATTTAATTATTGTTGGGGGCGGGATTTTAGGCACCTTTCATGCCTATCATGCGTTACAAAAGGGGTTACGTGTGCTCCAACTCGAAAAGGATAATTTTCCCGTGGGATCTACCGTTCGTAATTTTGGACAAGTAGTGCCATCGGGAATGGCCGGTGAATGGTTTGATTATGGTGTACGTGGACTTGAAATATATCAATCTATTCAGCGGGAGATGGATATATCCGTTAGAAAAAATGGTAGTATCTATATTGCTTCAGATAATGATGAAGTTCAGGTACTTCATGAGTTATCTAAGCATTATCAAGCGAAAGGATATGAACATGAACTTTGGTCGAAGGAACAGGTTTTATTGAAATATCCTGTGATGAATGCTAGTTATGTTAAAGAGGCTATCTTTTTTCCGCAGGAACTCAGTGTAGAACCCGAGTCAATGATTAGACAGCTGCATATTTATATGCAAAATAAGTTTGTGGACTATACGTTGAAATACGATACGACAATTGTGGCCTGCGAGGATAAAAATGATGCTGTTGTTGTCACAAGCAGTACGTTGCAAAACTTTGAAGGGAAGAAATTGCTTATTTGCAATGGATACGAGTTTAAAATTTTATATCGTTCCTTATTTGACAATAGTGGACTTGAAATTAGCAAGTTGCAAATGATGCGAACGAAACCTTTGGCCCATATCCATTTGCCAGGGAATATTTTAACAGGACTGACCATTCGTCGATACGAGAGTTTTGAAGAATACTGCCCATCTTTTCAAACAATTCCATTGCCTGATCACTATCAGGAGCTACGCAATTATGGAATTCATATACTTTTTAAACAGGCCACGGATGGTAGTATTATTATCGGTGATTCGCACGAATATGCAGCGGGCAACAGACTGGATGAATTGGGCTTCGCTGTGAATTCCTATATCAATGAATTGATGATTACAGAAGCCAACCGTATCATGCCGATGCAGCGTGCCTCGATTTCATCCTCTTGGGCAGGTTATTATTCGCAGCACAAAGATCATATTCTTGAAATCGACGCTAGCTCAAGGATACATGTTAGAACCGGTATCGGAGGGAAGGGAATGACAGCAAGTGCCGGCTATGCCGAACAGAGTATTGAAAAACTTTTTTAACTTATACCTATCGCAGAGCCCCGCTATCACATTTAGCGGGCTCTTTCGTTTTTAAGCTATTTTCTGGATCAATTTATCCAAATGCACTGTAGAATTAAAGTTCCCGCTTTCTTAATAAGGTAAAAACAATATAAAATTCAATTAGTAAATAACTAAATTATGAAGAAGGCGTATGGATAATCTTTTTATAGCATCAACTATTTTTGCAGTTGATTGTTCTTTATAAAACATTTATCTGAGCAATATTTCCTTATTGTTTAGGCGTTAAACAATGTTTTTATTAACTTCACGGTCACAATAAACCAGATCTAAATAGTAGAAGTGAATGGCAAATAATGTTTTTCCTGAAAATGAGTTAAGAAGGATAGAAAAATTAAAGTCCTATGAGTTAATGGGACTCGGGAAAGACCCTGAGCTGGATGTTTTTGCGCAGGCGGCCTGTCTGATTACAGATTGTCCCGCAGCGTTAATTGCCATGATGGAGCAAGACACACAACGTATTCAAAGTTGCGTTGGTATGGAGTTGGATACCGTTGACAGGAAGAATACAGTCTGTCAATACACCATAATGAGTAAGGAGGTCCTCGTCATTGAAGATACTTTTGAAGACCCACGCTCGTCTTCCAATCCATTGATTCGCGAGGGAAATATCCGTTTTTATGCCGGCGTTCCGCTCCTGGATGATGATGGCGATGCGCTTGGAACGATCTGTGTCATTGATTTCCATCCGAAAACGCTTTCGGATAAACAAAAAGACTCTTTGGAGGAGCTGGGCAAGGCAGTAACCAAAATATTATTGGGAAAAAAACGAAAAGTTCAGGCTGGTTATTTCTCCGAAATTTTTCACTTGACGAACAATATTATTTGTGTATTGGATGAGGCGCGCAAGGTAAAAGAAGTTAACCCCGCATTTAGTAAAGTCCTGGGATTGTCCAGGTCGAATAGTTTAGGCAAATCTATTTTTACCTTATTGGGAGATACTGAAAGGGAATTAGTGTCGGACTTAGGTCGGGTTGAGGAAACCAAATACGGCGTTCAATCAACGAGTAGGACTAAAATAGAGAATGGCCAAGTTGTTGAAATTGAATGGCATTTCAAATATGATCCAATAAATCATGATATTCTGGCTTTTGGCAGAAACGTAACAAAAGAGCGCGAAGAAAAACTCAAGTTGGAGAATTCTGAACGTAGATTCCGTAGCTTTTTTGAAAATGCGATCGGTCTGATGAGCATGCATGACTTGGACGGTAATATTCTATCCGTTAATGAAAAAGGAAGGGAGATATTGCGGTATGCCAAAGAAGAGGTAAAAGGACTTAACCTCAAGAAATTGGTGCCGTCTCATCATGTCGGTCTTGTTGAAGACTATCTCAAACGTATTGCAAGCAACAAAGAGGACTCGGGAATGATGGTTCTTCAAACAAAAGATGGTGAAGACATTTCTTGGCTATACCATAATATGTTGGAAACGGATGAAAATGGACGATCTTATGTTGTCAGTACGGCCTTGAATATGACGGATCGACTGCGCCTTGAAAATGATCTTTTGCATACCAAACAAATCCTGGAGCAGACCAATGCTGTCGCTCAGGTAGGCGGATGGTAGGTCAATTTAGCTGAAAACAAGGTCTATTGGTCCGACTCCACGAAGTTAATTCATGGTGTGGATCCTGATTTTACACCTGATTTTGAACATGCAATCGGATTTTATGAGCCGGAAAGCCAGGTTATTTTGCGTGGAATTTTTGAAAACGCCGTTAAAACAAGAACACCCTATGATACCGAATTGCGTCTATTAAAACAAGATGGTGAATCAATTTGGGTGCGGGTAAAAGGTATTCCCGAATTTGAAAATGATGTGTGTAAACGTGTTTTTGGAATTATTCAGGATATTGATAAAAGTAAATCGCTATTCTTGGAACTGGAACGCAAAGAATCTATGTTACGGGCTTTTGTGGATTATGTTCCTGCTTCGGTTGCTATGTTTGACCGAGACTTTAACTATATTTCGGTGAGTAATCAATGGTTGGAAGATTTTCACGAAGGAGTAAGTTTGCCGCCAAATAGTAACTTTTTTCAATTGTTTCCAAATATACCGGAAAATAGAAAAAAAATCTACCTTGATGCGCTGGAGGGAATACCGTATAAGAATACGGATGAAGTCATACAGGCTGGTGGACTTGCCGAAGCACAACATTTCAATTGGGAAGTAAGACCGTGGCATCTCGCTGATGGAAGTATAGGTGGGATCATTATTTTTACACAAAATATCACTGAATCGGTTAAAATAAATGATGAATTAAAATTAGCGAAAGAGTTGGCCGATCTGGCGAGTAAGGCAAAGTCCGAATTCCTCGCCAATATGAGTCACGAAATTCGAACGCCATTGAACGGTGTGATTGGATTCTCCGATTTGTTATTAAAAACACCATTAAATGACACACAGTTACAATACTTAGGCTATATCAATGAATCTGGAAATAGCTTACTCAATATTATTAATGATATTTTAGACTTTTCAAAAATCGAATCCGGTAAGCTTGAATTATTTGTCGATAAGTATAATGTATATGATGTAGCGAATCAGGTTATTAATGTTGTTCTCTATCAAGCACAACGCAAAGAAGTCGAACTGCTTTTGAACATTGAACAGGGGCTGCCGGCTTTTGTTTGGATTGATGAGGCACGTATTAAGCAAGTATTGGTGAATCTATTAGGTAACGCCGTTAAGTTTACGGAAAAAGGTGAGATTGAATTTAAGATCAGTAAACTTCGCAACGATGAGGATAAATTGACCTTACGTTTTTCGGTTAGAGATACGGGGATAGGAATTCCACCAGAGAAACAACAACACATCTTTGATGCCTTTACACAAGAAGATAGCTCCGTCAGTAAACGATACGGCGGCACGGGACTAGGCTTGACAATCTCCAATAACCTCCTGAAATACATGGGTAGTAAATTGAATCTGGAAAGCGAACTGGGCGTCGGATCGACGTTCTATTTTGATATCGAGGTCCGATGCGAAGAAATGGAGGAGGAAGATACAGACTTACCGTTAAATCGTGTCCTCGTTGTCGATGACAATGCTAATAATCGGATTATCCTTCAACATATGTTGGCCTATAAAAACGTTGAGTCTGTCCTCGCAGAAAACGGTATGGAAGCCTTACAGTTGCTGATGAAAGGTGAACGATTCGATGTGATTTTAATGGACTATCATATGCCTATCTTATCGGGTCTGGAAACGATAGAAAAGATTAAGGAACTCTTTAGAAAACAAGAAGAAGGCATTCCATTGATTGTATTACATACTTCCTCGGAAGAGCATGAGGTGATTTCTGCATTTAGACAGGAGGAGCGGTCATTCTGTCTACTTAAGCCGATTAAATCTGAAGAACTGTATTCGACTTTAAGAAGGGCGATACAACAAAATAGGGAAGATGCTGTGCAAGTAAAGGCGAATGCAAACTTATCGTTATCATCAGATTCGTACGGTCAAGACGTTCAGGTGCTCCTGGCAGACGACAATGCCGTTAATATGGCGCTTAATTTACGCATGATGGCTAGCATCATGCCTGGCGCCCAGTTAACCGAAGTTTCTGACGGAGCCCAAGCCATTCGTGCTTGCAAAGAGAAACAATTTGATTTTATTTTGATGGATGTTCAGATGCCCGAGGTCGATGGTATTGAAGCAACCAAACAGATCCGGCAAATGTCATCCTATGCTGAGACACCTATTATCGGTGTTACTGCCGGTAATATTTCAGGCGAAAAGGAACGCTGTCTGGAAGCGGGAATGTCAGACTTTCTAGCTAAACCTATTCGTCAACAGGATTTATTCAAGGCCTTGGAAAAAGCCATGTTATCGGTTAAACCCAGTGCTGCCGAAGCCTCGGATCTGGAAGATTTGGACGAGCATCTGGATATGCGACGGCTGGAAGAACAGGCTGGCGATGATCCCGCATTTTTAACCTTTTTTCTGGATTTGGTCGTCCGGGAAATAAAGGGGTCTAGAAAGCAGTTAAAGGAGGCCATTGATACAAACGATATTGTACGCATCAAAGAACTCCTTCATAAGTTGCGGGGAACTTCATCGACAGCCGGACTTATTAAATTGGCTCAAATGACCAAGGACCTGGAGATCAGCCCAACGATTGAAACAGACCTTGCGATCGCTTTTGTGGCCATCGAACAAGAAATGGATATCGGATTGGAATTAATTGCAAAAATCTTAAATAAATAATGATATGTTGATTTTAATAGCGGAAGACGACGAATTGATACTACGTACTGTTGAACACAAATTAGTGAAAGAAGGACACGAAGTGGTGCTGACCAGAAATGGCCGTGAAGCCATCGAGAAAATTAATGAACTGAATTTGGATTTAGTTGTAACGGATATTATGATGCCCTTTGCTTCTGGTATTGAAATTCTTTCGGCAATAAAGAGTATCGGAAAGAAAATCCCGGTTATTGTATTATCGAGTATGGGCCAAGAGGAGGTCGTGGTGGATGCATTTGATTTAGGCGCATCTGATTTTATGGTTAAGCCATTTAGTCCAAACGAACTGATTCTTAGGATAAAACGCCTGATAAATAAATAAAATTATGCACCACCATATCGAGCTACATGAGCTTATTCTGGCGATTGTTATCGTATTGATTTTAGTACTATTATTGATTATCACAGTGCTGGGATACAGCTTTTATAGCTATAGAATCCTTCATAATAGGCAATCTTGGCGACAGATCATCGAGTACAAAATTATGGAAACTATAGTAGGTGGCGATGAGAATGGCGATCGAGACCTGGAGTTTGCGAAATACCTGAAGGAACCTTCTTTTCGGGCTCTTTTTTTGGATGTATTAGTCGACTCGGATCGAAAATTTTCTGGTGGAGCGAAACAATCGATCAATAGGTTGTTTCATGATTTTAAATTGGAGGATGAGGCTTGGCGAAAGCTTCGGCATAGAAAAGCTTATCTGGTTGCGGGTGGGGTTCAAGAGCTTGCCGCGATGAATGTTGAACCGGCAATCCCTGAGATAACAGACAAGCTTAATGATCCCCGTACTGCGGTATATCAAGAAGCACAATATGCGATCGTAAGTTTTAAGGGATATGAGGGACTTGGTTTTTTGGACCATTTCGATCGTCCCTTATCTGACTGGCAACAATTGCGTTTATTGTTTTCTATTCATGAAATACCCGAGCTTTCGGAGTTACATGTGGATACCTGGCTTAAGAGTTCAAATGATTCTGTCGTCGTATTTACATTGCGTTTGATCCGAAAATTTAGATTGATGACTTTTTATACCGAAGTTTTTAGCCTATTGGATCATCCATCTACGAAGGTTCGTGTACAAGCCATACGAACGTTGCAGGCTATTGAGAACAGTGGGACAATTCAGCAATTTATGCAAAATTTTGATCTGCAACCAATAGGAGTTCAGATCGAAATCCTTAAAGCAATGAAGATTGCCAAAAGTAGAGAAAGTGAGTATTTTCTAAAGGATCAACTGTGGAATCATAACCAAGTGTCAATTAAAATTTCTGCAGCAGAAGTACTCGTTGTACTGGGCGAAGAACAGTATTTGCGCGAGATTTCACAACGTGAAGATACATACGACGAACTTACACAAATTATTAAACACGCTTTGCAAGAGAAAAAATGTTAGAGTTTTCCCATATCGTATACGAAATTATAGTTTGGTTATTTTTGCTTTATTCGGCAGCAGTATTCATTATCTATACTTGGATAGGGCTATACGCTTATGGAGCGGTGTTTCGTTACAAACACAATAATACATTTACGGATTATAGTATTATTGCCACCAACCCCAACGCGCCAACATTCAGTCTGATTGCGCCAGCATACAACGAAGGGATGACCATCGTTGAAAACGTACGTTCATTATTGTCGCTGTATTATCATAATCTGGAAATTATTATCGTTAATGATGGTAGTAAAGACGACTCAATTTTGAAATTGATAGCTTCTTATGAACTTGAACCAACGTCCTTTTTTGTTCAGGGAACTATTGAGACCAAGGATATAAGGGGGATCTATAAGAGCAAAAATCCAGCTTTTAAGAAGCTGATTGTTGTTGACAAGGAAAACGGCGGTAAGGCTGATGCGCTCAATGTCGGCGTTAATATTTCTTCGGGAGATTATATCGTCTGTATTGATGTGGACTGCATTTTGGAACAGGATGCTATTCTAAAATTAGCAAAGCCATTTTTGGAGCAGACCGACAAACGGGTTATAGCCTGTGGCGGCGTTATACGTTTGGCTAATAACTGTAATGTCGTGAACGGTTCGGTGGTCGACGTTAATCTACCAAAATCATGGTTGGGACGTACGCAGGCTTTGGAGTATATCCGCGCTTTTATTTTAGGCCGTATGGCTTGGTCCAGGGCTTCGGGATTAATTCTTATTTCCGGGGCATTTGGCGCTTTTGACCGGGAGATTGTATTAGCGTGCGGGGGCTATGACCGAAATACGGTGGGAGAAGACATGGAACTCGTTGTTCGTATGCGCCGCTATATGGAGGAGCAAAAGCAAGCCTACGAGGTGGTCAACATTCCTGATCCATTGTGCTGGACGGAAGTACCCGAGTCAAAAGAAGTATTGCGTAAGCAGCGCAATCGTTGGATGCGGGGCACGATGGAAACCTTATGGAAACATCGAAAACTTATGTTCAACCCCAAATATGGCCGTTTTGGTATGCTCAGTATGCCTTATTGGTTTTTCTTTGAATTCTTGGGACCCATTGTCGAATTTACGGGCTATATTGTTTTTTTAATCTTTTTTATTCTAGGAATAATCAATTGGCCATTTTTCGTTGCACTATTTGCACTGGTGATTGCTTCCGGAATTTTGTATTCGATCTATGCCATCTTGGTTGATCTTGTTAGCCATCAGGTCTATTCGAAGAAACGAGATCTTTCCACCCTGATAACTACCGCGATACTAGAACCTTTATACTTTCATCCCATTGTTGTTAAAGCTGGGGTACAGGGGGTTGTTGATTACTTTCGTAAGCAGCATGGCTGGGGAGAAATGACACGGCAAGGCTTTCAACAAAAAGATGCCAATGAGTCGGTTTGGAAATACCTTGGTCAGCGATTAACTCTGTCGTTACAGAGCTTAGGACCTGTTATGTTGGTTGTCTTTGCCTTGTATATGTTATCTATTGGTGTCGAGTGGTGGTGGTACGGTCGTCGATTTTCTCAGCTTTCGGAGTCACATGCCGGGAAATACCTGTTTTTGGATAACATCTTGTTTATCTTTCAATCCTTGGCCTGTTTGGGAATCGGCTATTTATTGCTTCAGTTCATCAGCAGTTTTTGGGCAAGACTTCTTATGGTCATATCGTTCTCGTTTATTGTCGTTATGCAATTCATCTTGTTTTTGTATTTTGGCGAATCGAGAAATTTGCTTGGGGCTGATATGTTCTATTATAGTTCGGAAGAGATGAAGCAAATTTTGGAGGCCAGTGGTATGTTGAGTTTTACCAATATTGCTTTACTTTTATTATTGATCGTAATTTCTTGGGTTCCCCTTTGGGTAGCCAATAAACAGACATTCAAAAAGGCTTATGCGAGTATTGCACTGTTATCTTTGGGGATCATATCGTTTTTTGTCTCCTCGGCTTCGCTTTTGGGGGGGAGCTCCGAAAAAGATGAATTCGTCGCCAATGCAAGCCGGAGTAAGTGGCGTTATTTTTTCGATTCCAATTTCACTAATTACGTGGATGAGCACCCTGGGATGCTCGCTATGTTCAATAAAGACGACGATGATGCAAAAGTGGTAGATACTAAATTTCCCTTTTTGAAAAAAGAGGATACTAAAGATTTCCTAGGGGCATACATGCAGAAAACGGCGAAAGTACCCAATTTGGTCATTCTTGTTATCGAGGGTTTAGGACATGCCTATAGTGCTGAAAATGGCTATATTGGCAACTTTACACCTTTTATAGGTACATTGAAGCAACAGTCTTTGTATTGGGATAATAATATGAGTTCCTCGGGTCGGACATTTTCCGTTTTGCCGACCATAACAGGTTCGTTGCCTTTTGCAACACATGGATTCCTGGAACAAGACACCTTGCCTGACAACTTTAATCTATTTAATATTTTGAAGAGTAATGGATTCAATACTGGGTTTTTCTATGGCGGTCATTCTAATTTTGATTTCATGAAAAAGTTCATGGATTATAATAAAATAGATATGCTCATGGACCAAGCCACATTCGGACCTCCTTATAAAAAATTGCCCGAAAAGGGTGGGGAGAGCTGGGGATATGAAGATCAAGCTGTCTTTAGCAAACTTCTTGAAGTACAGAAGGTACAGGAACACCCTTATTTCCATGTTCTTTTGACACTATCAACCCATAATCCGTTTTTGATTAATAATGCGGCTCATTATGAGCAACTATTTGATCAACGTATCGCAACATTGAACCTTACACCCGAACAAAAAAAGTGGGCTTTGGAAAACCGTACCCAGCTTGTTTCGGTGCTGAATCTGGATGATGCGATGGAGCAGTTCTTTAATGAATATAAAAAGAGACCAGATTTTGCAAATACTATTTTTGTCATAACTGGGGACCACGCGATGCCTGAGATACCCTTGCAAAGCAAAATCGATCGTTATCATGTTCCACTGTTGATTTATTCACCACTTTTGAAAGGGCCAAAGACTTTTCATCATTTTGTTAGCCATTTTGATGTCGCCCCTTCCATATTGGCCTACTATCGCGAGAATTTTGGGATGAAAACTCCTACACAAGTTACCTGGATCGGTCAGGGGCTTGACAAGGGCACTTCAGCTCAGGGTGATGGCATTGCCATGATGCAGAGTAAAAATCAATTGATAGATTTTGTAAAGGGCAGTTACCATCTTTCCGATGGACAACTGTATAAATTGGATGGAATACTCAATGAAGATGCCACCGCGGATAATGCGAAAGAAGAATTGTCCAAGCGCTTTGAACTATTTAAGCGCAAGAACAAACTCTTTTATACCCAGAAGCGACTTCTTCCAGACAGTGTGTATACAAATTACTTTAATAGAACAAAGAAGAACTAGAATTTTCGAATATAACCAAGGATGATGTCCAATTGATTTCCTTTCTCTTTTGGCCTGAATTCTTGGTTATAATAGGTGCCCGAAATTGAAAATAGGTTACTTTGTTTCACCGAGAAGTTATACTCGGCACCTACTTTGAATGTCTTTAATTTATAGGAAGCGTTGTCCAATAGATTATTTCGGTTTTCTTCGGGGCTCAGACCCGTTCCGGCACTAAATCCGAAGTAATCGTTTGCTCCTTTTGTATAATAGCGGACTGTTCCGGTATAGGATTGGGAAATATTCTTTTCGCCCGGTGTAAGATAAGTCCTCAGATTGAACCAAAAGTTTTGGTAATATTTTCCTACTGAAGCCGTGTACATCCAGATGTTGTCACTAAAATAAAGCTGACGATATCCGATCTCTCCCTCAAAGCTGTTCGGAAGATTGGCATAGAGAGACACGCCAGTTCTATATTTCGCAAAAATCCCCACATTATTGGAGTATCCAGCACCCACGTAGAGGTAAAATATCTTTGAAAGACGCGGATAAGCCTCCATCTCGAATTGTACGCCGTTTTCTGCAAATTTATTTGCATAGTTGGTCCTGAAAATAACTGACCCTATGGGGGTTGCCCGCTTATAACTTAAGCCGACAATGTGCCAATTATGATCAAACTGTTTGTCAAAATAGACGAAGTTGTAGGTCAGACCGATTGCGTTTTTAGCCGTATATTCTTCAATACTTTTTGCCAGTGCTCGAGCTTCTGTGTTTTTAGGATTAATTGCCAATAAACTATGAATTGCCTTTTCGGCAGCTTCATAATGATCGTTGCCATAACTAATTTTACCTTTTAACAGAAGTAGATCCTGCGACTGCGGATGTAGGCTAAGCCCTTTGTCTGTAATTGCAATAGCTTTGTCAGTCTGATCATTCCAATATTCCAATGAGGCATAGGCTAAAAAGAAATCTTCATCACTTGTATTCTTTTTGTCCAGTTCTGTGAAGATGGTTCTTGCCGAATCAATTTTATCCGACCAGGTATAAAGCCGCCCGAGAAAGATGCTAATATCGGTGTAATCCGGTGCTTGAAGTAGCGCCTGTTTGGATAATTGAATGGCTTGCGGATAATCTTTTGAATCAAAGGCTACCTTTCGCGCTTTTACAAAGAGATCGTCAGCAGTGAGTTTCGTCTCTTGCGCAATTGAAAATAAGGGTAATAAAGAGAGGGAGAGTAATGGATAAATTACTTTTTTCATTCCAGATCGTAAAGTTGACATTTAAGCTTGCTAATATATAAACTAAAATTAGCAAATTTTGTTTGTCTGCTTTTGTTTTAAAATAAATTTTTGAGCTCTTTTAAAGCGTTCTATCTCTTTTTGCGGAACGCCTTCCGAAATAATCCTTAGAAGGAGAGTTTCGAAAAACGCCAATGGAATGTGTCAACAACCGTTAACTGGTTGCTGTCTACGGGTAATCCGGTTACTATTTTAAGCACCTGCATGGCCATCATACTGCCGATAATACCGGGTAAAGGACCCAGCACCCCATTTTTATCGCAATTTGGAACCTGTTCCGGATCGGGGGGCGTTGGAAAGATATCCAATAGGTTTTTACTACCCTGATAGTTAAAGACAGCCAGCTGTCCTTCAAAACCATAGATGCTACCGTACACCAAAGGTTTATCGAGTTGTAGGCACGTATGATTAAGCAGGTAGCGTGTCGGAAAGTTATCACAGCAATCGACAATGATATGATAGGGAGCGAGCAATGCTAGCGCGTTGTCTGCATCTATTTTTACCTGAAAGGGCTCAAAATCAATTGTGCTATTGTGCTGCAGTATATAGGCTGTGGCACTTTCTGTTTTTGCCTGGTGTATATTATCTTCGGAATGAATGATCTGTCTATTTAGATTGTGGATTTCAACCCTGTCAAAATCAACCAGGCCAAGTTTCCCTATACCGGCCGCGGCTAAATATTGAACGACAGGGCTCCCGAGTCCGCCCGCACCGACGACCAATACCTTGGCATCCATAATCTTCCGTTGTCCGGCAACGCCGATCTCTTCAATAAAAATCTGTCTGCTATAGCGATCAAAAATGTTATTTTTCATGTATTTAACGTACTATACCGGCATAATTGCTCTCCCAGTCTTTCATCACTGGAGAATAGCCCATCTTTCGGATTTGATTTTTTATTGTTTCCATATCTCTTTCATCACTTACTTCAAATTGTTCCAAAGCTTGCGGATCAACAACATAGCCTCCCGGATTGGTCTTTGAAGCGGCACTCATGGTCGTTACGCCAATAGGTATGATATGATCCCTGAAGGTTTCGTTCTCTCGGGTGGAAATGGAGATTTCTAAATTTTCATTCCACAGGCGGTATGCACAGATCAACTGCAGTAGATCGCGGTCTGCCAAATGAAAATTTGGCTTAACAGAACCTGCGGCTGGTCGCAGGCGTGGAAAGGAAATCGAATAGCGTGTTTGCCAATATCGTTTTTGTAAATAGGCGATGTGTGCCGCGGTGAAAAAGCTGTCCACCCGCCAGTCCTCCAGCCCAAGTAATACGCCCAGTCCGATTTTATGGATTCCCGCCCGGCCTATACGGTCAGGCGTATCCAAACGATAATCAAAATTGGACTTTTTTCCTTTCGGATGATATTGTTTGTAAACTTCGCGATGGTAGGTTTCCTGATAGACCAATATTGCATAGACTCCGGCTGCCTGCAGTAATCGGTACTCGGATTCTTCCAATGGCTGTACTTCAATGGATATCTGTGAAAAATGAGGTTTTAAAAGCCGAATAGCATTTAGGAAATAAGTGATCTCGACAGTTTTGTTGGCTTCTCCGCTGACCAGTAAGATATGATTGATTCCCATGGCTTTGAGCGCCATTGCTTCCAGTAATAGTTCGGTGTTGCTCAGTGTTTTGCGTTTGATTTTATTGTCCATGCTAAAACCGCAATATGTACAGATGTTTTGGCACTCATTGCTCAGGTAAAGCGGGGCATAGAGCTGTATGGTTTTACCGAAACGACGTTGCGTGATTTGTTGGGTTTTTTGTGCCATTTGCTCCAGATATGGTGCTGCAGCCGGTGAGATGAGCGCTCTAAAGTCAGAGAGCGTTAAATGGTCTTTTTCTAACGCATGTTGTACATCCTGATCGGTAGCGTCATAAATCTGTGCATGGACCTCATCCCAGGAGTATTCATCGCGTATCATTTTGAAATCTGTCATAGTGAATTATCAGTCAAATAAAAATGAAGTTAGGGGGCTCGAAGCGATTGCGTGGGAGCCTATCTTTCCCAATCCGGCCTCATAAGCTTTCCGTCCAGCGATAACGGCCTCTCTGAAAGCTTCGGCCATACGTATCGGATTATTAGAGACTGCAATTGCCGTATTGACAAGCACCGCATCAGCTCCGATTTCCATGGCTTTAGCGGCATCGGAAGGCGCTCCGATTCCAGCGTCTACGACCACTGGGACATTACTTTCCTCAATAATAATTTCGAGAAAGTCCAAGGTACGCAGCCCTTTATTGCTTCCAATAGGGGCACCTAAAGGCATAACGACAGCTGTGCCTGCATTTTCTAAACGTTTACAAAGTACCGGGTCTGCGTGAATATAGGGCATGACGACGAAACCCAATTTAGCAAGTGATTCGGTTGCGCGTAAGGTTTCAATAGGATCGGGCAGCAGATAACGTGGGTCGGGATGAATTTCCAATTTCACCCAGTTTGTTTCCAGTGCTTCGCGAGCAAGTTGAGCCGCAAGTACTGCTTCTTCAGCTGTTCGTGCTCCCGAAGTATTGGGAAGCAAATGGATTGCCGCCAGATCGAGCGCGCTGATGAGGCTGTCGTCTGAGCCGGTCTGGTCGATTCGTTTGAGGGCGACGGTGACCAATTGGGAAGCCGAAGCCACAATGGCATCGCTCATTTCCGTGAGATTACCGAATTTGCCCGTACCGAGAAATAATCTGGATTCAAATACGCGATCGGCTATATGTAGGTTGCTCATAGTAAAATTTTATTGATGGATGAAACAATGTTTGGAGTCTTGGTTACGATTCCCGAGAGTGCTACACCGTAGACGCCAATTTCTAATAGATGTTGGATATCTTCAAGTTGGCTTATACCGCCAATTGCGAATATTGGAATAGGGGTTAGGCCTTCTCGGCGGACTTGTTGGATGATGTTTTCATATCCTGCAATCCCCAGTAGGGGACTTAGTTTTTGTTTTGTCGTGGTATAGTTGAATGGCCCGAGCCCGATATAGTCACAATGTTCACTTATTCTTTGCTTTACATTGGCAAAGCTATTGGCTGTACCGCCGATTATTTTTCCTGCACCCAATAGGTGCCGGGCAGCTGCTACACTGCAGTCGTCCAGTCCCAAGTGCACCCCATCAGCGTCTACAGCCGCTGCAAGCGAAGGATGGTCATTGATGATACAGCTGGCACCAAATTCGGAACAAGCCTGCCTGATCTCTTCGGCGAGCGCATGAAGATCTTTTTCCTCGGCTTCCTTCCATCGGATCTGTATCCATTTGGCCCCAGCATCCAGCGCTTTCAGCATGTTGTTTTTTTGTTCCCTTATAGTTTTACCTTGTGAGATATATTGGAGTCTTTCCATAGTTTTTGTTTGCATGCAATAAAATTTTGAATAGGATCCCGATGTTTCCATAAAGTGCCATATAAGGCAATTCCATCTGCACCTTGCTGCATCGGAATAAGACAGTTGTCTTGGTTTATCCCTCCAAGACCGATGAGACGAACAGCAAAGTTGGCGCGTGACGGGAGTTGACCTAGTCTTGCATTATGCGTTCCATACCCCACTTTTGAGATGCTCGGAAATAATGGACTGAAAAAAGCATAGGCCCAACGTTCATCAAGGCTATTGAATTGATCAATATCATGCACAGATGTTGAACAGATTGTTGTAGGCCCCAGTTGATTTGCAGATTCATGCAGTCTACTTTTATCGTTCAGGTGGATTCGTGCAATCCCAAGCTCAGCCGATAGATGCGCATGTGAGTGTAGAACCAATCTGTCGCGGTATATAGGAGCTATAGTTTCTATATATCGCGACATTTGTAAGTCTGTAAAATGATACTTACGCAAATGCAGAATATCAAGACCTTCTTTAAACAACGCTGCTATAATCGCCTGTTCAGAACGGATTGTTTCTGCTGCTGTCAATGCAATAATCATGAATAGATCTCTTTTCCTTGTGCGATGAATTCCTGTGATTTTTCCAGCATCCCCTGGGCGGCACTATCCCTGATTTCCTGCGTTATTTTCATCGAGCAAAATTTGGGACCGCACATGGAGCAGAAGTGCGCAACTTTAGCCGCATCTGCCGGCAATGTTTCGTCATGATATTCCCGTGCGGTATCTGGATCAAGGGAAAGGTTGAATTGATCTTCCCATCTGAATTCGAATCTGGCTTTACTCAAGGCGTTATCACGATATTGTGCACCAGGGTGTCCTTTGGCTAAATCGGCCGCATGGGCAGCTAGTTTATAGGTGATTACACCATCTTTGACATCTTTTTTATTTGGTAGACCCAGGTGTTCTTTGGGGGTAACATAGCAAAGCATTGCACAGCCATACCAACCGATCATAGCCGCTCCAATGGCGGATGTGATATGGTCATAGCCTGGAGCAATATCTGTTGTTAATGGACCTAAGGTATAAAATGGCGCTTCGTCACAACAGGCCAATTGCTTGTCCATATTCTCTTTGATCAATTGCATAGGAACATGTCCTGGCCCTTCGATCATCACCTGAACATCATGTTTCCAGGCGATTTTGGTGAGTTCGCCCAGGGTTTCGAGCTCCGCAAATTGAGCTGCATCGTTTGCATCTGCAATAGCTCCGGGGCGAAGACCGTCGCCAAGTGAAAAAGCCACATCATATTGTTTCATAATTTCGCATATTTCCTCAAAATGGGTATAGAGAAAATTTTCTTTGTGATGAAAAAGACACCATTTGGCCATGATAGAGCCGCCTCTGGAGACAATTCCAGTAACTCGGGATGCCGTGAGATGGATATAACGAAGCAATACGCCGGCGTGTATGGTAAAGTACGAAACACCCTGTTCGGCCTGTTCAATCAAGGTATCTTTGAATATTTCCCAGGTAAGATCCTCGGCCACCCCCTTTACTTTTTCGAGCGCCTGATAGATCGGTACTGTACCGATTGGGACTGGCGAGTTACGGATAATCCATTCGCGGGTTTCGTGAATATTTTTGCCAGTGGATAGATCCATGATGGTATCAGCCCCCCAACGACAGGCCCATACCGCTTTCTCAACTTCTTCCTCTATGCTTGAACTTACGGCACTATTGCCAATATTGGCATTGATTTTAACAAGAAAGTTGCGTCCGATAATCATGGGTTCACTTTCAGGGTGATTAATATTATTGGGTATGATCGCTCTTCCGGCGGCGATTTCTTCACGGACAAATTCTGGTGTAATAGCTTTATTATGTGTTCTCGCACCAAAGTTTTGCCCCCGATGCTGATGATCCATTCCAGGGGTACTAGCTTCCAACTGCTCAATACGTTGGTTTTCTCGGATAGCAACATACTCCATTTCCGGGGTAATGATGCCTTGCTTTGCATAATGTAATTGGGTGACATTCTTGCCGGCGGAGGCTACTTTCGGTTTGTGGCTATAGGCAAATCGGAGTTCGTCCAACGTTGGATCAGAAAGTCGTTTTTGTCCATATTCAGAGCTGATGCCAGCCAACTGTATGACATCCTGACGATCCAAGATCCACTGCTCGCGAAGGCGAGGGAGTCCTTTGCGGATATCGATATGGATGGTGTCATCTGTATAAGGCCCAGAAGTATCATAGATTGTTACCGGCGGATTAATTTCGATCTGTCCATTCGTTAATTTGGTTGGGCTCAAGGAGATTTGACGCATAGCGACTTGAATAGGAAATAGTTTTCCGGCTACAAAAATTTTCTTTGCATTTGGAAAGGGGGATTGCGTAATTGTTTCAGCTGTCATTTTTTCTGTATTGTGGTGAATTACTCGGTTGATTTTTTTTGAAAGGCTAGCCGCCTTGAGATGCAGTGATTAAGATAATCTGATCATAAGGTTTAAGTGTTGTCGTACCCCAGTCCTTTTTGGGGATGACTTGGTTGTTGATGGCTACAGCCACGCCCTGGGTTTTGCCAGATAATTCCAAAAGTAACAAGTCTTCTAGTGAAGTAAGTGCGGGATCGAAAAATCGAATTTGATGGTTTATTGTAAGTTCCATTCCTTATTTTTTTTTGGTAAAACTTTAGGAATGGCTACACAAAGGCGCAGCAATGCACCTTGTAGACAGCTCACTTTTCCCTACGCCAGTATGATCCGGATCAGGTTCTAAGGGTAAAATCTCAGTCTGCATGAGCAGACACCCCTAAAGTTGCGACTAATATAAGGTTATTTTTATGAAAGTTGCAAGAATTTATTTTGCTGCCTGAGGTATATCGTGCAGGAAAGTACAGGTCACCATGTGGAAAATATTTGATATATTAGATTTTTAAATCAGCTAAAACAATTTAACAACCACCAAGAATAGTATCTTTTCATGCGTAGGATTTTATTGACAATACTGTTGTGTATAACGAACAGCACTTATGCCCAACCTAAAAGCAACTGCATCGCGGTACAGTTGACATGCGAACATCTGGTCAATCCATTGGGTATCGATGCAACCCAGCCGAGACTTAGCTGGCGACTTGAGGACCAACGTAGTGGTGCGGTACAACAGGCTTATCAGATCCTTTTAGGGCAAGATTCGCTGGCACTACTGAAGGAGACGAAAAATAGCTGGGATAGTGGCAAACAGCTCAGCTCGTCCATGTTAGTGACCTATAACGGCGCACAGTTAAAGCCAAAGACCACGTATTTCTGGAAGGTTAAAGTATGGGATAAGGATGGTATATCAACAAGTTCTAAAATAGCATCGTTCGAAACTGGAATGATGGGAATGGACCTTTGGAAGGGAAAATGGATTAGCGACAATAAGGATATTCATGCGCGAGAAACGCCTTATTTTAGAACAGAATTTAAGATAAATAAGCCGATAAAGTCTGCACGCGCGTATATTGCCACAGCAGGGCTATATGAACTTTCCATGAATGGTCAACGCGTAGGAGACCATCGCCTGGATCCAATGTATACTCGATTCGACCGGCGTACATTATATGTCGTGACGGACGTAACCCAGCAGCTCCAACAAGGAGAGAACGCTATTGGCGTTGTTTTGGGGAATGGCTGGTATAATCACCAACCACTGGCGGTTTGGAACTTTGATAAAGCACCGTGGCGGGCCCGACCAACATTCTGTTTAGAGCTGAAAATCGTCTATACAGATGGTACAGTAGAAACTATTGTTTCAGATAAGCAGTGGAAAACAGCTTCGGGACCAATTACTTATAATAATATTTACACTGGTGAGCATTATGATGCAAGACTGGAAATACCCAACTGGGACAAACCTAAATATGATGATTCAACTTGGCAGGTTGTTCAGTATAGAAATGCGCCATCTGCACATATCGTTTCCCAACAGATGGTACCGATTCGGCTCGTGAAGTCCTATAAGCCCAAATCAGTGACAAAGATAGACCAACGTACTTATGTTTTCGATATAGGCCAAAATATGGCTGGGATTACAAAAGTTAAAGTCAACGGAGCTGCAGGGACTATGCTACGTATCAAGCATGGTGAACGATTGTCGGCAGATGGGCGTCTTGACCTGTCCAATATTGATGTTTATTATCGGGGCGATAAGGAAAAGGAGCCCTTTCAAACGGACATTCTTACCTTAAGCGGTCGTAATGATGAGTTTATGGCAAAGTTCGGTTACAAAGGATTTCGTTACGTCGAAATTAGTAGTAGTGCGGCAATTGCATTGGATAGTTCGGCTGTGACCGCTTATTTTATGCATAGTGATGTGCCCGCCATTGGACAGCTCAAGACGTCATCAGCGTTGGTCAACAAACTATGGGAAGCGACCAACAATGCCTACTTGTCCAATTTGATGGGCTATCCGACAGACTGTCCGCAGCGCGAAAAGAACGGTTGGACAGGGGATGGGCACCTTGCGATTGAAACAGCTTTGTACAATTTTGACGGGATAACAGTTTATGAAAAATGGATGGCGGATCATCGTGATGAGCAACAGGAGAACGGTGTCTTACCCGATATTATTCCAACTGGGGGATGGGGTTATGGTACAGCGAATGGTTTGGATTGGACAAGTACCATTGCCATCATTCCCTGGCAGATCTATCAGTTTTATGGAGACCCACGTGCATTAGAAGAATGCTATCTTAATATCAAACGCTATGTGGATTATGTCGACGGAATCAGCCCATCTGGGTTGACAACTTTTGGGCGTGGAGACTGGGTGCCAGTGAAGTCACAGTCGAATCTGGAGTTGACCTCCTCGGTTTATTTTTATGTGGATGCGACCATCTTGGCTGCTACGGCTAAATTGTTTGGATACACAGCAGATCAACAAAAATATGAACTGCTGAGCAGAAAAATTAAGACGGCCATCAACGCTAAATTTTTAGATGCTTCCAAGGGTATTTATAGCAATGGAACACAGACTGAACTGAGTGTTCCACTCTATTGGGGTGTGGTACCTGACGAAATGAAAGCCCGGGTTGCAGCCAACCTGAATAAGAAAGTGGAAGAGACCAACTTTCACTTAGATGTAGGAGTATTGGGTGCAAAAGCATTATTGAATGCGTTAAAAGATAACGGTTATGCAACGACAGCCTATAAGGTTGCGGTACAAGATACTTATCCGTCTTGGGGATGGTGGATTGTAAATGGCGCAACAACATTGTTGGAGAACTGGGATTTAAAAGCAACCCGTGATATTTCAGACAACCACATGATGTTTGGCGAAATCGGTGGTTGGTTTTTTAAATCTATCGGCGGGATTCTGCCAGATCCTAAACAACCTGGATTTAAACATGTGCTCTTAAAACCCATCTTCCCCCAGGAACTGAAAGAATCTTCTATTTCTTATGATTCACCCTACGGTAAAATTGTTTCCGAATGGAAGTTAAAGGATAAAAAGATTGTTTATGATATCCAAATACCCGCAAATGCCACGGCGACATTTTATCCGCCGGATAATGTTAGCATTAGCAGTAGGGATGTCGTCCAATTGGACGCTGGTAAACATAGGCTGGAGCTGGAACTCAAGTAATCATAGGCTCCGATCTGTTGTTTCATTGCCCCGAACGTTGGTATTATGCTCTTATCATGTTATGTATTAGAGTGCTTTTGTAAGTTTACCGAGCTGTTTTAATTTTAAAGCGAGTTCATTGCTCCAGGGTAAACCAATACAGAGACGCATGCAATGGTGAAATTGATCCTGTAAGGTGAAAATCCGCCCCGGTGAAATGCTGATCTGTAGTTTAAGCGCATAGTTATATAGCTTGCCTGTATCGATGTGTTTTGGAAACTCGACCCATAGGGCAAGTCCACCCTGTGGACGGCTAATTTTAGTGCCTTCCGGAAAATGGTCCGAAATGATGGCAGCGTAGCGCTGGTAGTTTTCCGTTAATGATCTACGAAGTTTACGCAGGTGGTTTTCATACTTTCCGGTTAATAGAAAATTTCCAACCGCCTCATTGATGATCGCCGTAGATGACAGGGAATGGATCAGTTTTAGTTTGATAATCTGTTCTTTGTATTTTCCAGGAGCAACCCATCCGACACGGAAGCCTGGAGCCAACGTCTTTGAAACGGATCCACACCAGAGGACATTGCCATCCCGGTCAAAAGATTTGCAACATTTGGGGCGTTGGGTGCCAAAATGGAGGTCGCTGTAGGTGTCATCTTCGATTAGCGGAATTTGGTGTTTTGACAGCAATGCCACAATTTCCCGCTTGTGCTCATCAGGCATGCAATAACCCAAAGGGGTGTTAAAATTGGGGACCAGTAAACAGACTTTAATTTGGGGCAACAGATTTTTGAGGGCTTCAATGTCTATTCCTATGATGGGGTCCGTAGCTATTTCCAGCACCTTAAGCCCTAGACTGACGGCAAGTTGGAGGATACCCGGATAGCAGGGGCTTTCCAGAGCCAGTGTATCTCCAGGTTTGGTTAAGGCCATCAGACACAAAACTAAAGCATTCATACAGCCGTTGGTGGTAACGACATCATCTTCATTTAGATTTCCACCCCAGGCCAATGAACGTACGGCCACCATACGACGTAATTTTATATTGCCTTGCAAGGGTTCATATGCTGTGCCACCATCGCTGAGCTCCCGTGTAGCGAGGACGATTTCTTTTTTTAATTTTGCGGTAGGTAGGAGACTTCCGGAAGGAACACCGATTGAAAATAAGGTTAAGTCCCGACGTCCCATGGTTGAATACACCTTATTCATCAATTGATCCGGTTCTCTGTTGTTGGCGATTGGAATAGGTTGACTGGCTGCCGCCAACGGAAGTTGCAAATAGTTTGGAGGACTAACGAAGTAGCCGGATTGGGGCTTGGACTGTATAAGAGAACGTTCTTCCAACGCTAGAAATGCCCTTTTTGCGGTATTTATACTGATACCGTGTTCAGCGCTTAGGTTCCTCACCGAAGGTAGTTTTTCGCCAGCTTTTAAGACGCCTGATTTAATCTTATTGGCAATATTGTCTGCTATTTCATTATACAAATAATCTTTTTTCATCAAATTAGGATTAGTGTTCGTCTTTAAAGGTAACTGTGTCCATTGAATTATCAAAAACTGTGACTGTGCTTAATTCTTGTAATGGACGAACTTTGTGTAAAAGATTGATACATGGCGCAATTAAGTATAAGTAAATTACAGGAAAATACAACGAGCGGTTGGTTAAATGGTTTTATTGGTGTGGTATTATTTAGTGGTTCGTTGCCGGCAACACGCATGGCGGTTTTAGCTTTTGACCCTGTATTTGTTACATTAGCAAGGGCTTCCATTGCAGGCATATTGGCACTGATAACATTGATGGTTTTTAAGGAAAAACGTCCAGAAAGAAAGCAATTGGGGTCGCTATGCATCGTGGCAATAGGATGTGTCGTTGGATTTCCCTTACTGAGCGCTTTGGCTCTGCAGCACATCACGTCCGCGCATTCCATCGTTTTTATCGGTATTTTGCCCGTATCGACAGCCGTATTTGGTATTATACGCGGTGGCGAGCGTCCGAAGCCAATTTTTTGGCTGTTCTCTGCTTTAGGGAGTCTACTGGTGATCGGCTATGCGCTGGCACAAGGACTAACAGCCTCACCTTTAGGCGATGTTTTAATGATTTTATCGGTCATTCTCTGTGGTTTGGGCTATGCTGAAGGTGCAAAATTGACCAAGACGCTAGGGGGCTGGCAGGTCATTTCCTGGGCCTTGGTTTTGTCGCTGCCGTTGATGTTGCCACTTACCTTTGTCTACCTTCCATCGTCTTTTGACACTGTGCCTATCGGGGCCTGGGCCAGTTTAGCCTATGTGTCGATGTTCAGTATGTTTATTGGCTTTGTTTTTTGGTATAAAGGACTCGCCCAAGGTGGCACGGCGACCATCGGACAATTACAGTTACTCCAGCCTTTTTTCGGTCTGGCTTTAGCCGCCGGGCTTCTTCATGAACAAGTCGGTGTTGGCATGCTGGCCGTAACAGTTGCTGTTATTCTTTGTGTCGTTGGAACGAAGAGATTTGCCCGATAAATGCATTAGAAAAAAGAGAACTGGATTATAGGCTCTCTCGGAAAACGATAAATTTATTAACTTTAACTTTTAGGGTGTCATTCGAGGCGTATTTGATCGAATGATGTGTATTTATCTTGTATTGGCAAAGAAAACAGCGTATGATTTTACCGTTTGAACCTTATAATCCGATATGGAAAGCGAATTTTGACAGTATTCAACATGAACTTTTTACGTTGTTGAAACCAATAAGGTCGAGGGTTGATCACATAGGCAGTACGGCCGTTGAGGGATTGTCTGCCAAACCAATCATTGATATATTGATCGGTTTAGAGGAAGAAAACGATCTTGATCGTATTCCGCTCCTGTTGCGGGACAATTGCTATGTATATTATGAAAAATACAATGAGGATATGCCTTACAGACGTTTTTTTATCGCCCTGATTGATCGTCCTGAAGTATTAGGATTACCAGAGCAAATCGCACCTGGCGATGAAATTCCAGCACGATTGCATGACCATTCGTTACGAGTAGCACATATCCATAGCATACCCTTGCAATCAAAACACTGGTTGCGCCATATAGCCTTTCGCGATTACCTGCGTGCGCACGACAATGTAAGAGATCGCTATCAGGCACTCAAAGAAAAATTGGTACTGCAGCAATGGAAAGATGGTAACGATTATAATGATGCGAAAGATGAATTTTTGAAAGAGCATGAAGCAAAAGCTGTGGAGTGGTACAATAAAGGTTGCGGAACAATAGAATGGTATTACAATGAGAACCTTGGACAAAGCAGCGTGGATGGATCGGATTAAATTGGTAAGAAATTAAGGTTATACTAGCTAAATTTAGGTATGAATACATTATTGGAAGAATTTGAGCATATTATTCAGAAGTTTTCTTCGCAAATTTTGGAAATAAATGATGACGATTTTAATCGCAAATTAGAACCAGATAAATGGAGCAAAAAAGAGATTCTGGGTCATCTAGTCGATAGCGCTTTTGTTAATTACCAACGGTTTATAAGAGCTCAATTTGAAGAAAATCCAAAAATATACTATGATCAGGTAGCCTATTGTGCATCTGCAGGTTACCAACATGCTGAGACCGAGAAATTATGCAATCTATGGCGATCGGTAAACGAACAATTGTTGTTTTTGTTTAAGCAGGTAATTGCGAACAAATTGATTCAAAGGACTTGTAATGACCATAGCCTCGAATTTTTAATGCTTGACTATGTGGTGCATTTGAAGCATCACAGAAATCAGATTTTGTCCGAATGAAAAAATTTAGGAAAGGATAGCATGAGAGCTCTTTGTTCAGGCATCAGTAAATTTAATAGTCCATAAAAAATAAGGGATGGAGATACGGAAATTGAAAGCGGGAGATAGTGCTGACTTATTAAAGGCAATTAATGGAGCTTTTGCCGACTATATTGTACCATTTCAGTTAGACGCATTGCAATTGGAGTCGAAGATCAGAGGCGAGGATATTTTAATGGACTTGTCAGTTGGTGTTTTTGACGGAATACAACTGGTAGCTTTTATTATGCATGGCATGCGAGAAATTGAGGGTAGTAAAGTGATCTACAATGCTGGTACAGGTGTTTTGCCCGCCTATCGGAACAGCGGATTAGTCGGTGAAATGTACAGATTTATGCAGCCATCCTTCAGAGAGTATCGCGTGAAAAAATTACTATTGGAAGTGATAGAAAGTAATCGACGTGCTATTCGGGTATATGAAAAAAATGGTTTTGTTAAAGGCCGTAGATTACTGTGCTTTGGAGGAGAACTTCATGTAAAGATGGGTGCTTTATCTGGCAGAACACAGCCTATCCGTATACAGTCTATCCATGACTTTTCTTGGGATATTTTGCAGTCTTTTTGGGATGTTGAACCCAGCTGGCAAAATAGAAGTGAGCGTAGTGAATTAATTCAGCTTAAAGGGTTGGGGGCATTTATTGGCTCCGATTTGGTGGGATATATCTTGTTCAATTCGTCCAATAGACGGATCTACCAAATTGCGGTAGCACAGCAGCATAGGCGGAAAGGTATTGCAACACAGCTTTTATCCGAGCTGAAAGTGTTTGTGTCCAGCGCAAAGGTACAAATTACTAACGTTGATGAAAAAGCCAAAAACTTGCAACTATTTCTAAAAAGACAAGGCCTGGTCAACACAATCAACCAGATTGAAATGGTCAAGATGATTTTCTGATAATATCAATTAAAAATTAAAGTATTTCATTTACGATCAATAATTGTGAAAACAAATGTTGTTGTAAAAGTGTTGTTTAACAAAAGGTTAGATAGGATGTGCTATTAAACTGTCCATTATAATTCTATTTACTGGTGTAATTTTACCATCCCTCGGAAAAGACGCTCTTCAACAATTTAAACGACACTAATTTTTAAAACATATGAAATCGAAGTCATTTTTAATCGCAATTGTCTCAAGCTTATTGTTGTTGGCTTGTAGCACTTCAACAAGGATAACAGATATCTATAAAAATAGAGACCTTACTCCCAAACAATATCAAACAATATTCATTATTGCAATGACAAACCACGCTAAAGCAAAGGAGGTCATTGAATCCAATTTGGCAGAAGCAGCTTCCATGCATGGCTACAAGGCTATTAAAAGCAGCGACGTTTTTAAACGGACGTTTACCAAAGATGAAAGTCAAAACAAAGATTTAGTGATGAAAGCAGTACACAGTTTGAATGCAGATGCCATTTTCACTGTTACCCTGATCGACAAAGCCAGCGAGACCCGATATGTACCGGGAAATGGGCCTTATATGCCTTATCCGAGATTTGGTTGGTATGGTAATTTTTGGAGCTATTACTCCCATTGGTACCCAATTGCATACGATCCTGGTTATTACACGACGGATAAAATGTACTATCTGGAAAGCAATCTATATGATGTTAGCTCCGAACAACTGCTTTGGAGTGTACAGTCTGAAACGATCAACCCTTCCAGCTTAGCAGATTTTTCTAAAAGTTATACAAAGGCGCTCGTAAAAGCATTGGAAAAGGATATTGCTGCTAAATAGCCATTGATAAAAAGTATGCTTTAAAAGCTAGCTTCAATTTAAATAATGTATTTGTGTAAAAATATTCTTTATAACACCGATTCAGTACCTCGTAAAGGCGTTTTATGGTGTAATAATAAACTAAATTGCATTAATATTGTTATATTGGCAAGCAATAAAGTTAGCTCAAATCAGATGAGGTACAAATTATATAGAGAACAGCAATTGACCTGCGATATGGATACCGCATGGGCATTTTTTTCGTCACCCATGAATCTTTCAGAAATTACTCCAAAAGATATGGGTTTTGTAGTCACCTCAGACTGTGATCAACAAGAAATTTTTGAAGGAATGATCATCGATTATTTGGTATCTCCGATTCTTCGGTTTCCGCTGAAGTGGAAGACCAAAATAACGCAGGTGGAAAAGAATAAAAGTTTTACTGATTTCCAACTAAAGGGACCTTATGCCTATTGGAATCATTTTCATGAATTTATTCCAAACGAAAATGGGGTACTCATGAAAGACAGGGTTGACTATGAATTGCCTTTGGGGATTCTAGGCACAATTGCTCATGGAATTTTTGTTAAAAGGAAGTTGGAGCGAATCTTCGATTACCGTCATCAGGTTTTAGAAAAATTATTTAATCAAACTCAGAATTAGTGGTAACGAATCTATTGCAGTTCACGTGACCGAAAAGAAAGAAGTAGTCTACAATGAAGAAATTTTATCAAATAAGCAATGGAGTTGCTTTGGTCATCACTGTGATCATTAATTACCTATCCAATACGGGGATTTTTAATGGGGAGACCATGGCAACAATTTCTGCTAAATATCAAAATCTATTTACACCTGCGGGATATGCCTTTTCCATATGGGGTCTCATTTATTTGGGGTTGTTTGGATTTGTAATTTATTTTGGTCCTTTTGTCAGACAGACAAATGAAAAAGATAAAGTAGTTTTAAAAGTCGGATGGTGGTTCTTGATTTCTTGTCTAGCAAATAGTTTATGGGTCATTACCTGGTTGTATGACTATACCTTTTTAACTATTTTATTGATGGTCTTACTTTTTGTGTCGCTATTAAAGATAATTTACTATACACAAACTATTGCGTTTCATGCTGCACGCAGCAAGCGTATATTTCTTAAGATCCCTTTTCAACTTTATGCAGGGTGGATTTCTGTCGCTTTGATTGCCAATATTGCAGCCTATCTGACGAAGATAGGCTGGGGAGGTTTTGGATTATCAGCTACCATGTGGGCTATTATCATGTTTTCAATTGCATTAATTCTTCACTTATTGATGATCTGGCAACGTCATTTGCCGGTATTTGGACTTGTCGCCGTATGGGCTTTAATAGCCATTGCAGCTGCTAATAAATTAGTTAATAGCACTGTATATGCAGCGGCTATAATGGCAGCCATTATTGTTTTGCTAAATGTAATTGTGTACTTTATTCAATATCGTAAGCGACAGCCTTTCTAGTCCTTGCCTAATAAAGTGCATGATTCTGTTGGCAATCGAATTTTAAGCTTTCCATAGTAATGCAGCGAAACCAACTATTATTTTATTGCTGATTTTGCAATCAATAGCTTTTGAAATTCTTTTCCGATAAATGGATTGATGACGTGCTGAAATCCTTTTTGCAATGTAAAGACAGTGATAGTCGCATCAGACTCCGGCGAATAGATCACATCTGTTCCCCACCAACCCCCATGATAGTAGGCGTTGAATCCCATGTCAAAATGATAAATTCCCAAACAATATTTAGATTTATCCGACGAAAGAACATAGGTATGCATCGCTTCTAGAAGCTTTTTATCCTGAATGATTTTCCCGTTAAATAGATATTGGAAAAACAGGGAAGTCTCTTTGGCTGTTGCTGCGATTCCGCCGCCTCCGTACAGATCCCAGGAAGGATCAATAGCATAAGAGTCCCAGTTGTATTTGTTAGCGTATTGATGGGCGAGTGGCAAGGTGCTTTCAGGATAATGCTCTAAGTTTATAAACCATGTCTTTGTAAGATTTAATTCTTTGTATTTCAGTAAATTTCGAATAGCTGTATAAAATGGCAGATGCGTTTTTTGCTCAATAATCTCGGTGAGGAGCAAATAATTAATATCAGCGTAACTAAACTTTTCCCCGACAGGCTGTGGGCTCCCGATATCGATGGATCTTCTGATCTGCTCGTCTTTTTTCCATTTATATTTAGGATGCTGATTGACGAATTCAAAATAAGCTTCATCTACATAATCTTGAATTCCCGAAGTATGTGACAGCAAGTTCTTTATAGTGATTCCCGCTAGATTATAGCCATCGCTTTCAAATAGGTGACGTGTTTTTTTTGATAATAAATTGGCAATCGGTTGATCAATAGAAAATTCACCTTTTTCTACCAATCTTAGCATTGCTGCAGCAACATAAGGTTTTGTGTTGCTAGCAATCAAAACAGGCTGTTGGTCTTCCAGCGCTTGGTTCGTGCTGGTATCTGCTACTCCTCTTGCATAACTCCAGGAAATATTGTATTTCGGCGCTTCTACATGAACAATAATCCCGATTGCATCTTTATTTTTATCATAAATAGAATCTACTTTATGCTTAAAAACTGGCTGTAATTGAGCCCATCCGATTAATGGAATAAACATGGTATTTAACAACACGATTTTTTTCATATATTCTTTTCTAAACGTGTATCTCAGATCCAGAAACTGTCTGAGCATTGCTAAGTATATTTCTTTACTACTTCACTAACAGACGCCACTGCACCTGCAAAAGCATTGATCCTACAGCAGGGGTAACGGATTTTGCTTCCTGTTGCGCTTGTGAAAATAAGAATTAAAATAATAATCTTGATGGTGAAAAATGTAAAATAGCACATCAGTTTTATTTCTTGTCGTATGCAAAGTCTTTTCAATATATAAAATGTTAGATTTATGGTGTAAAAGAAGCTTATCGTAAGGATATGAGAAAAGTAATTGCAGCATTCAATATGACCCTTGACGGGTTTTGTGATCATACAGCAGGCATTCCCGATGAGGAAATACATCTTCATTATACGCATCTATTAAATAACGCTGATGTCATTTTGTATGGTAGGATTGCTTATCAGCTTATGGAATATTGGCGGCCTTTTGTGAAAAGTCCCTCAGGTGAAAAATCAATGGATGACTTTGCATTGGCTATCGATAAAATTCCAAAAGTTGTTTTTTCAAATAGCCTGAAAAATATAGACTGGGCAAGTGCAAAATTGGCCGATGGTATACTTAAAGATGAATTATTGAAATTGAAACAGCAATCCGGTAGGGATATTTTGGTTGGGAGTCGAAGTTTAATTGTACAGTTGTTGAATCTCAATTTGATCGACGAATTTCAACTGTGCATTTATCCTGTTGTTGTAGGACAGGGGCTTTCACTTTTTGAAAATATAATCGATAGAAAAGTTTTTAAATTATTAAAAACAAAGCCTTTTTCTGGCGGATCAGTCCTCTTGTACTATCAATACAGTCCAACACCTACTTCCCTATAAACTATTCCATCGGGAAATATCGGCAACACAGCGGGAAATCCAGATACCTGCAGCTCCTCTGATGAAATTTACATTTGTAATGTAATTTAAAAAGAATTCATTATGAAATATAAACATTCAATTTTGTGGGCTATAGCAGCACTCCCCTCGCTAATTACCGCTTGCAAAAGAAATGATGCTATGCCATCGATGTCGGAGACGACCATCACGATAGAAAATGTATTGGATTCGAAACCATTGGTCGAGTCTGGTCGTTTTAAAACAATGGTGCTTCGCCAGTGATTATGCCTGGTGAAGCAATTTCAATTAAGTTTTCTGCAGCCGAGGGACAAGCGCTTAGCTTTGCAACGATGTATGGTTGGTCGAATGATTTGTTTTTTGCTCCAGAAAATCCTGGCATAAAGCTGTATCAGGACAATGGAACTCCGGTTGAGGGCGATGTTTCGGTACAGATCAAATTATGGGATAATGGTACTCGTATCAATCAGAAACCAGGCGCAGCTGTAATGCACCCGGGAACTACAGAAACTGCTCCAAAAGCTATTAGCGAAGTAAATGGAACCGATGCACAGGGCAATACTTATGCTGCAGCTTCTACTTTAATGAAGGCAACACTTCATTATGAAGGGAATTCCAATTTTACACTTATAATCACGAATACCTCTGGCGATACGAGCAATCCGACTCCCTTCAGTCCCGGAGTTTGGGCGATTTCATATATCGCAGGAGGCAAGCTGATAAATTCTAATCCATTATTTGAGGCAGGAAAACCAAGTGCAAATGGCATGACAAATATTGCGGAAATGGGAGACAATAGCGTTTTAGGAAATTATATCAATACACAAACAGGTATTTTTACACCATTATCTCCGGTTTTGGTAGTGTTGTATAAAGGCATCGAAAACCCGATATATAAAACCGGTGAAAATGACCGTGGAAAAGGACTGAAAGATTTAGCGCAAAAAGGTGATGCATCAGGCCTGGCGACTTATCTTAAAACACTCGCAGGTGTAAAAGCTGTTTATATCCTTCCGGCGGCTAGCTCAACTGTATTACTTCCTAAAATCGGAGCGCAGGCGGGAAGTAGCGTTTCGCAGCAGTTAAGTGTAGCAAGTGGAGACCGAATTGCCATTGCTAGCATGTATGGGCTTTCCAACGATTGGTTCTTCGCCACAAAAGATAATGGAATTGATGCAACAGTAAAAGGAGATGTATCCTATTCAATCGGATTGTTTGACAATGGGACAGCGATTAATCAGTTTCCCGGAGCCGGCAATGAGCAAGCAGGATTAGGCGGCACTCCTGCGACAGAACGTAAACCTGTTATAGAAGTGCCTAATCCAAATGGGTTCACCACACTGCCATCAATTTCCAGCATGATAAAAGTAACAATCAACTAATTTTTGAGTCCGGTTATACGTACGAAAATCTCATGGATATTATTGTCCTTACTGGAGACAGGACAATCAGCAACCTATTACATGTGGGGCTAAAGTATCGATTGAGTTTCCATGGGGAAAAAGTATAGATTCAGTTTAATAAGTAGTAAATGTGTTGTAAAATGAAAAATTATATAAAAACAAAATTAGCTGCGTTTATTGCGTTGCTGTTATTCACGACGTGCATCGCAGGCATAGCCAATGCGCAAGAGCCTTCTCGCATGAGTAAAGCTGACGGCGTGATACATAAAATCGAAATGAAGCAATCCCCTTATCATATTCCGCAAAATCCGGAAGACATCAGCCCGCTATTGTGTGGAGAAAAAATACCGATGGCCGTATTGTTTGACGTTTCCGGTAAACGATTTGATCTCAATAGGGCGATTTCCCAAAAACCGACCATTTTGGTTTTCTACCGCGGTGGCTGGTGTCCTTATTGTATCAGACAACTTTCGGGCTTACAAGAGGCCTTTTCAGGATTGGAAGAAATGGGGTATCAGTTGATTGCCATAAGCACAGACGAATCTGAAGGACTAATGGAAGCTGCAGCAAAAGAAAAATTAAGCTATACACTTTTATCGGATTCAGATCTTGCGCTGTCGAAACAAATGGGGATTGCATATAAAGCTCCAAAAGACTATTGGGAGATGCTTCCGAAAACAACTGGAGGTAAGGACAGCGAGTTATTGCTCCCAGTGCCATCAGTTTTTATAGTCGATCAAACGGGAACCATACACTTTGAATTTATCAATCCCGATTTCAAACAGAGATTGTCCTCCAATCTGCTGCTTGCAGCTGCAAGCAGCATTAAAGAAGACCTTTAAATTTCTAGTTTTTGGGTCGTAGACTCTTAAGAAAATGATTAAATTTAAGCGAATTGAAATGCTGTAAGTAAACGACAACATGATTAGGGAGTATAATGATAACGTGACCGCAGCACGGTTTGTGATGCATAGTGACAACAACCAGTTTTCAGGTAGGGGACTTCGTAATGCGGGTTCTCTGCCTATCAACACATTTATCTACAACAAGGGCGGCGAACAGAAAGTGACGATCGATGAGATTAGCTATACGATGCCAGCAAGGTGTATACTTCCTTTGGTTTCCAATCAGCATTTTGTATTTGAGCAGCCCGATGCGCTGACTGCCTGGCAGTTTAATAGGGAGTTCTATTGTATCGTTGACCACGATGCTGAGGTCGGTTGTGTTGGTTTTCTGTTCTATGGTATTCGACATCCAATGTTCATTGTATTAAATGATACTGCTGTCGAAGAAATGTCTCATCTGGAGAATGTGTTTTCCAATGAGATGATGGTAAAAGATAATTTTCAGGGTGAAATGCTGCGCACCCTTCTTAAGAGAGTTATTATCAATACCACAAGAATTGCAAAGCTCCAAAGTGAAAGCTATCAGCTATTTCCAGACGAAAAAATGGATATTGTGAGAAAGTTTGCATTGCTACTGGAATGTAACTTTAAAGAGGAACATGAAGTCAGGTTCTATGCCGCTGCACTCAACAAATCACCAAAAACACTGAGCAATGTATTTGGTCTGTTGAAACAGTCAGCGCCATCTGTTCTTATCCGTAACCGAATAATTCTTGAGGCTAAAAGGTACCTCCATTATACCGAGAAGTCAGCGAAGGAAATAGCCTACGAACTTGGTTTTGAAAGTCCTGCCCATTTTAGCCGGTTTTTCAAAAAGTATTCTGGAACAAATGTTTCAGCTTTTAAGAACCTTTGATCATAATTCAAGGCGCGGGTTGCCGTTTAGAGAAAGACTGTATTGTATGGGAATTTGATTTATACCTTTCAATGAATATGCGATTAAGGTTTCCTTATGAAAAATAAGTGAATTTGCTCTTAAAATAAAACGTATGCCATTGGTAAGCTGGCGCTAGAAAATTGAAGCCCAATATAACAAATTACTAATAGTCTGTAAATGAAGTTATTAAAACGATATTTTGTGTTGATAGGGATGATCATTGCATTGATTTTTATGTACATTGCAATTTCGGTTTATCCGGGTGGGACGTACCAGAATGAGTCTGATCGAGAAATTAAAATTCTATTTCGAAACGTTGCCAAATTATGATGAGCAATAATATGATAAAAAATGAACCACAAAAATCTCCTAGCACTAATTTTCATTGTAGTAAGCCAATTAGCGAATGCACAATTTGCAAAAATCGTTAATAAAGACGGGTATGTTGTTATTTATTGCGGAGATCTCCAAAAGTAGGCGGGATCAAACGTAATAACGTTGTTTTTTAAATATTTGTTATTGCTTTTGTCAAACCCGCTTGGAACTAAAGAAATGTACTGCAGATTGGGGTCGGCAGGCCTATATCTACTTTCTGTGTTAAACAGGCTTTTATTCGTACATTGAATCCAGTATAAATTTTTTGCCATATAATAATCCAGATACCAAAGTTTGCTTACTTTGGACTCTGCGTTTAGCTTGAGCGATTGATTATTTTTTAAATGCTCCCTAACTTCTTCAATGCTCAGTAAATTGTTGTTGTCGTCCATCACAAATGTACCATGGGAAGGATCCATCCACAGCCATTTTTTTAGAGTTTCAGCATATACGCTATTGATCACATGGCAATCAGTATCTTTGTCGTCTTTTGGCATGCATGTAACATAGCGTGACTTAAATCCCATAGCGAGGTACATTTCATTTAACGTCATCGCTTTGTGCCGACAGTTGATACCCTTTCCCGTTGCCTTGTGGTAGTTGTAAAAATCAATTGCGTCAAATTCACATAGCGCCCAATTGCTGCCGTCATATTTAATGCTATTTGCCACGAAAAACATGATATTACGGATTTTGGAAATTTCGTCGCCATTACCAGCTATCGAGTCCAGGTTGAAAAAATTTTTTACTGCTAATAAATTACGATCGCTCGCTACCTCGTAGGTAAATATCGGCAAAGAGTCACTATTTGCTGAAACGTATACTCCTGATTGCTGCAACAGGGTTAATTTATCGTATTGCTTCAGTTGGACCAATGCTTTTACAAATTTGCTTTCCTTTCGAATATTATCTAGATCGTGATCATTTAAAGCATTACGATAGTCGGTATATCCCCACAAAATTGCCTTTTCAAAACTTGAAACAGCTTGTTTTTTTTGATTGAGTAATGATTGTAAACAAGCAAGGTTGTAGTTTATATTCGCATTGATTTCACTTATCGTAGTTCGATATTCCTGCTTTTCTTTTTCAGATAGCTGTAACCTGTCCATTTTGGCCGATATGGCATTTAATACTGTGGCTGCTTTTTGATAATCCTTTGCCGGGTAATAATTATTATATTCCTGTTCTAACTTCTTAAAGTCTGAGAGGAATTTATGCCATGTCGTAGAAGCTGTCTGCGCGGATACACAGGTGGTCAATAGCATGAAAAGAAGAAGGTTAAATAGTTTCATTGGAGGTTTTTAGTTAAAGTAAATAGTTTTATTATATCAATGTCAACTGTAATTTTTGTGCTTGAAAAGCGTTGTCCTATGATTTTATAAAATAGGATTTGCTTTAAGACAGTTATACCATGTGAATTATTACATCTGGCTCGTATAATATTATCCAAATACTTTTTAAATAATTATCGCTTAATTCGCTGTGATCGAATATCGTCTTTAATCCATTTAAGCGCTGCGCGATTAGGAGAATGAATATTAAGCGGAAATTATCTGGAAAATGCAACAAAACACGTGTAGAGTTGTTTGCATTTTGAATGATATTATAAGGGATTAATGATTCGTCATATGAAAAAGATATTTTATGTGTTTCTATTTATCCTTTCCATGATGAAAGTTTATGGTCAGGGGCATTACAACGGTTCATCGTTTAATCCCAACGATTATTTTGCTCCGCATGAAGGGTTGATTATACCAGTATGGTATGGTTATGCCAATATGAATTATTTCAATGGGCAGGGTAAAAAGACAGATCAATTGATTAATCCGGTTCATGGAAATCCTACTGCTTTACAAATTGAACAAAAGGTGATCACGCATTCTTTTATCCTGATGGCAATTTACGGAGGAAAGGGAAAGATTTTGGGCGCCAATTGGGGACTGATGGTTATCCCGACAGTAAACAGTCCTACCGCCAATATTGCGTTGGACTACTATTCGCAGCAGACAGGTCCTGGAAGATATGTTTTTACCAATAAAAGTTTAGGATTTGGCGACATGTATGTACAGCCAATCTGGTTATCATGGAAGCAGGGAAAGTTTCAATATGCATTAAATTATGGCCTATGGGCGCCGACTGGGAAATACGAGCATGGTAGTTTAGATAATGGGGGGCATGGATATTGGTCACATAATATACGTGGTGCTCTTAAATATAAACCAACTTCCAAGATCAATTTAAGTATTGCTCCTACATTAGAAATCAATCAGTGGCAAAAAAACACTGACTTTAAAGAAGGGAGTCATCTTACGTTTGATTTAGGTGGTTCGTATCTATTGAATTCCCGGGGAGATGAAGTGGGGTTATTTGGCAACTATTCCAAACAAGTATCCGACGACAAGGGAACAGAGGGAAGTTTTCTTTCTGACCAGAACGCGGGAATAGGTGCATTCGGATCGTATTGGGTGGTACCTCATAAAATCGGTATAATGGCCCGGGTAACGCAGAATTTTGCGACCGAAAATAGATTTGGTGGGATTGCTTTTCAAACAGGTGTAAATTTCCTAATACCGGCAAAATAACTCAGAGGATGCTATAAAACGCAGCTTTTGTGTTTGCTTCGAGCTCCTGTAGGCGAAATTGATTAACTACGGGTTCTCCCAAAAGAATCGTAAAAGATTCCCCTTGTTTATTTGAAATGCCTTCAAAAATTTCAGTCCACCATAGTGGAATATCATTGATCGATGTACCGAATACTTTTTCTGCAGGTGAATGCAGCGGTATTGTAATACTGTAATTTTCCAAATTGACGGTTTCATAATTTTTGTTGTGATAACCAAAATTAAGCGTTAGTATCCAGCCTAAGCTTGACATAGCACATGTATTAACAATTATCTTATAAGCATTTTGGTGGACGATAAATTATATATGACGCGATAATATGAACTCATTTATATGCTAAGCACGCCCATTTTCTATAACTATTAAACACTAATATATTTTTTGAGTACTTCGAGAAGGTCTGCCCGTCGTATTGGTTTGGGAAGAAAGTCGTTCATTCCGGATTCAAGACATTTTTCTTTTTCTCCCAGCACATTTCCGGCGGTAACACCTATGATCGGGATGTGTTGATATCCTGACAGCATTCTAATATGTTGTGTTGCCTCAATACCACTCATTATCGGCATCTGTACATCCATAATAATAAGGGAAAACTGCTTTTTCCTGCATTCTTCCAAAGCTTGTAAACCGTTTGCAGCTTCCGTTAAATGTATTTTGGGAGCTAGAGACTTCATTATCCTATTGTTCAGGACCATATTTACTGGGTTATCATCAACCAAAAGCACATCTAATTCCCGTGCAAATGCATGCGAATCTTTTTCTGGCTGATCCTGAATAATTTCTAATACAGTACTTCTGTCTACCTTTTTTAGGGTTTTGTATAGATCATGTGATTTTATAGGCTTCAACAGCAAATGTGTATTTTCTATTTTCCTAACTGAAGTAAGTATATCCAGTTCTTCTGAAGAAGAAGAAAGTACTATAAATGGAGCGATCTCCTTTCGCTGATCTAACAAGCCTTTTATTTTCTCAATTGTTTCCAATCCAGACATGATAGGCATATGATAATCCATCAAAATCACATCAAACCGCTCACCCTTCAACATGATATCCAGTGCTTCCATGCCGTTAGAAGCCAATGTGGATTTGATATTTTTATAGGTAAGCATGTGTTCAAGGATAATCCTGTTGCTTTCATTATCATCTACCACTAATGCCGTTTTAATAGCCGTTTCATCTTCTTCCTTCCATTCAGACTTTTCGTATGGAACCGTGAGATCGAAGAAAAATACAGATCCGCTGTCTATCTCGCTGTTTAGAGATAAATGACTTCCCATATAGCCCAAGATATTGTTTGAGATCGTTAGCCCTAGTCCCGTACCGCCAAATCGCTTGCTGATTGAACTGTTTTCCTGGGTAAAGGCATCAAAAATATATTTCTGTTTCTCAACAGGAATGCCGATTCCTGTATCTCTTACCGAGAAACGCAAAGCAATCGTATGATCATCCATGCGCAATTTCTCTACTTTTAGTTCGATCTCACCCTTTTCTGTGAATTTCACAGCATTCCCTAGCAGATTGATCAAGATCTGTTTTAACCTGGCTTCATCAATAAAAAGTGTTTTCGGGAGGCCCGGCTCAACGTTGAGAAGAAGTTCGATGTTTTTTTTCTGGGATTGATAAAGAATCACGTTGATGACTTGACTTAACATATCATACACGTCACTTTTTTCGATCAAAAGTTCCATTTTTCCGGATTCTATTTTAGAAAAATCCAGTATATCATTGATAATGCTGAGCAGGTTTTCTCCTGATTCGTTGATGTAATTCAGATATTGTGTTTGTGTTTCATTCAGCGGTGTACGGAGGAGGAGGTCTGAAAATCCAATAACTCCGTTCAAAGGCGTACGGATCTCATGACTCATATTGGCCAGAAATTCGGATTTTGCCCTGCTGGCTATATCCGCAGTTTCCTTAGCGCTTTTTAGTTCTTCGTTTATTTTTACGGAATTTGTAATATTCTGTATAGAAATAATTATACCTCCAACCTCATCTTTTGTAAGATACCATGGCCCGACTTTAAGGTCGTAATGCTGAATTTCTTCTTTACCTTCCACCTTTACCGCAAAATCCCCATCGATGTACGTTTCTCCCAAAAGCGCATTCCTGTAAATTTTTTTTCTTTCTTCTGGAATATTAGGCGATATTGTAAATAGATTATTGCTGATAAGATCGACATTATTCATATTAAATTCATCTCGCCATCTACTACTTACAGCAACGTAGTTAAGGGCTTTGTCCAACATTGCCAATGGAATAGGAACATCGGTGGCAAAAGACTGCATCATAGCCTCCTTCTCGGCAACCTCTAGAAACATTTTTTTGAAGGCATCAATGTCCTGAATAATTCCAAAAACCCTGTGGCATATTTCATTTTCAAATTCGGGAATACCCTTTATCCTTACCCAAATCGTAACGCCGTCATTACGCGTGAGTTGCAGCTCCTCATCAAAAGAAATTCCTTGTTGTACTGCTCTGTCAAATAGATATTCTATTCGCTCTCTATTTTTTCCTTCGTAAAATCCAAGGGCATTTTCAAAAGTTGGTTGGAAATTAATGTTAGTTTTATGAATTTCTCGCACACTTTGAGACCAAGTGAGTTTTCCGCTTTTCATATTGACTTCCCAGCCTCCCACTTGGGCAACCGCACTTGTTTCCTCGAGCATTTCCTTCGTATAAAACAGATCTTTTTCCAACCTGTCCCGGCGCATTATGTCAGATTTTAGTTGAATATAGACGAAAATGGTGACACCGATTGCCGCAACTGCAGAAAATATAATGAACAAAACGGTCCGTTTGGTGGAGTTATTCAGGTCTTCATTTTTTATAGCAAGCTGACTTTCTCCATGTTTTACAAATTCCTGAACAAGCATTCGACATTTATCCATAATCTGCTTGTTTTGTTCAAGCTTTTCTGGGGTCATTAATATACCCTTTTTACGATTATTAATCAGCGAGGCATATTCTTTCATCAGCAGGTCTGAGGTGTGCCGCAGTTCATGAAAGATATTAATTTGGAGTTTATCTTTAAGATTAAACCTTTCTTTGTCAGCAATAAGCAGGGGATATTCTTTCCCGCTTTTATCCAACGGTTCAAGAAATTCTTCCTTGCCGGTAAGCTGGTAACCCCGATTGCCAGTTTCAGCATTTAACAGCGTGTTTAAAATATCCTTTATTAAACTGATAGATTCCTTCGTTTTTAAGAGGCTTTGCCTACTTTCCATCTGCTTATGTATGCTAATATAAGAGGCTATAGAACCCGTAATCAGCAGTATTAAAGAGAGCATTACACCGATCTGAAGATTTCTAATAATTTTTTTTGGCATAGGATGGTTGTTTACTGTTAAGATACTAAAAAAGTAAATAATTACCCCAGATTTCCTATTGAATACTTTGAATAATAATCCAAAGGTGGACAATGCTACTATCGGCGCCAATAATATATTGCACTGTTAAGTTGTTATTTTCAGATATTTAATTCGATCATTAAACAACTGGAAATGATATCTCAAAACTTCGCATAAGCATCACTGTCAAATTTGTTTTGTGCTTTCAGGAGTTCGGAGATAATGTTTGGTAAATTCATATTTAAAAATCTTAGGAAGATTTTTAAATGGTTGGTAATGTTCCGCCGTCAATTACGTATTCTGTCCCCGTTAGATAGCTGGCTCTTGGTGAAACTAGAAAGCCAACAAGTTCAGCTACCTCTGCAGGCTCTGCAGGTCTCCCGAAAGGGATCCCGCCCAGTGCATCCATTACGCCCTGTTGCGCCTCTTCTATAGTACTGTTCGAATTTCTTGCAATTTCGCCTAGCCAGGCTTCAGATGCGGTGGTATTGATCCAGCCAGGCGAAACCGTCAGTACACGGACACCTTTAGGAGTAACCTCGTTCGATAAGCTTTTGCTGTAGTTCCTCAATCCAGCCTTTGCCGCTGCGTAAGGTAATGTTGAATCATATAAGGGTAATTTGCCCTGAATAGAAGCAATGTGGATGATCACACCGTTTTGGCGTTCTATCATCTGCGGTAAAAAGCTCCTATCTAGACGGATCGGAGCCAAAAGGTTAGCTTGCAGTGTCGATTCCCAATCCTCATCACTTAACACAGCAAATCCTCCTGCGGGGGTAGAAGATCCGCCAAGGTTGTTTACCAAGATGTCTAGTCTACCATAGCTCGAAAGCACTTCGCTCACCACTTTTTGAGCCCCTTCTGCTGTACTCAGATCGGAAGCAATGAAATGCAGCTTGCTGTTTTCCAGGTCGGAGACGTTTCTTGCGGTAATCACAACTGTTGCTCCAGCTTGTAATAGTCTTTCCGCGATTGCTCTTCCAGTGCCTTTTGTACCCCCTGTTACCAAGGCAATCTTGTCTGATAATTCGTTGTTGAAATTAAATTGTTCCATTTTTACAAATTGTTTATAGGACAAAATTGAGGTATAAAACCAGCCTGTGCAAGTACGGAATTACGATTCATATAGGGATAAATTTTTCCCCTATTGTACAAATCGGAACATACCTTTAATTTTGAAAATATGTATGAGAGAAAAATAATTCCGAACCTAAATTGCGGTCTCGACTTGATAGGTGAAGTGCTTTACGGAAAATGGAAAATACGCTTGCTCTGGTTTATTGACCAGGGACATAAAAGACCGAGTGAATTGCAGCGTAAGATACCAGACGCCTCCAGACGGGTGCTGAATATACAGCTGAAAGAACTGGAAGATCATGAGCTAGTCATGAAGAAAATATATCCTGTCGTTCCTCCAAAAGTTGAATATTCGCTTACAGATTTAGGGATGAGTTTAATACCCATAATTTCCGCATTAGGACACTGGGGTGATCAAAACGAAGATAGACTGCGGACAATAATTTTAAAAAGAATTTTAGGATAATACCCCTAATTGCTCTAGTCGGTAAAGTATTTTAGTTTATCCAAAATTTCTCTTTTATTTTCTTGCTCTTTGCAAGAAAATAAAATCATTAAAAAATGCAGTAATCAAGACGTTGGCTAGTAAAAATAGCGTGCTATTATTTTTGTTACTGGAGGGGAGAGCAATTGGTTACTCAATTTAATCTATAAAAAAACGGCCGAATATAGGTTCGACCGTTACTCAGGAAAAGCTCCCGAACATGGGCATTACTCCAATCTTTTTAATCTGAACAATAACTGTTGGACAGCTTCTTGCGCATCATCAATAATGGATTGTGAGAAGTTTTCCTTAAAAAGTCCTTCTCGTTTGTTTTCAACTTGCTTGTAAAAATCCTCAATGTATTTGATGTAATTAGCCGGTTTTGACGTTTGGGGAATCACGATATCAAGTGTACCTTCCAATGAAAAAGTGGTTTCCACCAGTCTGTCTGTAATATCAATAAGAGACTCAATCGCTTGGTCTAAAGAAATATGAGCTTCATAGCTCCCTTTTCCTGTTATCGACCAATGGGTCAGCTTCAATGCGTTCCTGAATGAAATCATTTCACCTAAAAAGTTCGCAATTTCCTGTTTTGAGTTCTGTTGTTTTTTTGCCATGATATTTTACTTTATTTAAGTCACATTTTTGATTATTATAACAACAACCTAGCGGTCAAAGTTTCTAATTTATTAGAAAAACCGCTAGTGATCAAGAAATCAAGGATATCCGGATTTTCGACTGTATAGTTTTGTGTGCCAGCAGGGCCTACCCAACGAAGTCGGACGAAATTAGGAGATTGTACTATACTTTTAACTAGCCAATACGTCGTGAATACTGGATGTAATTTCATTTAAATCAAAAGGTTTCGCAATAAATCCGTTTGCGCCAAGTCCTTCGGCAACATCGCGACCATCTACACTGGCGGATAGAACAAGGATAGGTATATTTTTGATTTCGGGTGTATTGCGTATGATTTTAATCAGCTGGTCGCCCGAAAGCACAGGCATCCAGAGATCCAATAACAAAAGATCTGGCTGATATGCTATGAGCTGTTTGGTCAGATTTGTAATGTTTGTTTCGCTTAAGACCTGGTAACCCTCCAGATCCAAGAATAATTCCAGCATCTCAACAATGCCTTGGTCATCGTCACAGATCATTATTTTCTTACTTTCCATCGTTTTCTGTCCTCATTATTGGTAATGTGAAATTAAAAGTAGAACCTTCTCCGGGTTCGCTTTCTACCCAAAGGGTTCCGTTGTGATGCGTTATGATCTCGTGCGATACATACAGTCCAATACCTAATCCCGGAAATTTCTTTTGGGTATGGCCGGCGCGAAAGAAGCGCTCAAATATTTTTTGCTTGTCGACATTTGCTATTCCCATGCCATAGTCTCGTACAGAGATCTTGACAAAATTGGCAACCCTGTGAATGGCAACGTCGATTCTATTTGAACCCGGTGAATATTTGATCGCATTGGACAACAGATTATTGATTACCTGAATAATTTGTAATTCATCGCCGCTAACTGTAGCATCTGTGGAGCCAAATAGGTTTATTTTGTAACCAGGTACACCTACCATTATATTGTCAATGGCTTCCCGAATTGTATGATCTATGGCAAATGGCTCCATGTGAAGCTCAATATGGCCAGACTGTATTTTTGAGGTGTCTAGTAATTTAGTAATCAATATATTCAGTCGATCTATATAGGCCGAAATTTTATCCAGTGTACTGACAAATTTATTGTCGGAATGGTCTATACTAAGTCGTTGCAGAATCTGTACAAGCCCCTTAATGGTCGTTAGGGGCGTCTTTAGTTCATGACTAGCGACGGACAAAAAATCGTCTTTACGTAGATCCTGTTCTTTTTTCTCGGTGATGTCTTCAAGGGCGATCAGGATACGGTCTTTATATTGCCCTTCAAACTCTATGCGATAGGCATTTAATAGCATCACTTTGCGGCCGATATGCGGAAATACATGTTCTACTTCGTAATCAATTACGGGATTGCTGGTTGGTAAAATATGCGTAAGAAGTTCCTTCAAGGAGGGGATATCCCATTGCTTATTGCCCAGATCAAACAATAATTTTCCTACAGTCTCTTCTGAGGAGACGTGAAATGATGTTAAAAAATGTTTATTTGCACTCAGCACAATATAATTGCCATCGAGTACTAGAAGACTTTCGCGAACCGTTTCAATCATGCTCGAGAGGAAGCTTTCCTTCTCCTGCAATTCTTTGGTCCGTTGCTGTATTTTGATCTCAACATTGTTTTTTTCCTCCCGGAGTTCGTGTTCGGCCTTTTTACGCGAGGTAATATCATTTTGAACACCAATAAAGTGCGTCACCTGGCCGGCCTCATTCTTCACAGGTGAAATGAAAAGCTCATTCCAAAAAAGTGTTCCGTCTTTGCGATAATTGCGAATTTCGATCTTACATTCTTCACCATTTTTGATACAATCTTTGAGGATGTAGCGTTCAGGTTGAGAACGATCCTGCGCTTGCAAAAAGCGACAATTGTGACCGATAATTTCATCGTGTGAATAACCACTGATGTTTTCAAAGGCCTTATTGCAATAGATAATCGGATTATCATGCTGCAAATTATCGGTGATAATAATGCCTGAATAAGCAGAATTTAAAGCCTTAAGATATATATTTAATTCATTAATGCCTGACGCACGTTTTCCCATATAGTGTTGTATTCCAAATATCGTTGTCCAATTTAATCTATAAAACTAAAACCAATGAAAAACAGCCTGTTTTTTTTGAAAAACACGTATAAATCCGCGTTAGGAGTTTAGCTAGCATGTGGTATTGTACACCAAACAACATAAACTGAGCGTATTTGAAACACGCTCAGTGGATAAATTGAGATGTAAAATGATTTCGCTTCCATTATTTAATAAACAGCCAAAAGAACTAAAGACAATTACTATCTTTGTATTAAAATTAGTCAATAATCGTAGTGATACTGGCTTGAGTAAATTGTAGATGTTCATATTAATTTCACAGTTGAAAAGTAGAATTCTATGATAGTACCCACTTCCAATTACGTCGAGGGGGAGGAAATTTGAGGATATAATTATCCTAAGATCGGCTTGGAGAAGCTATGAACCTGAAAACACCGAATAGAATGTCACATCGTAGAAAATTATTCTTCATTGGAATAACATTATGTCTTTCGTCAATTCTAATGTTATTATTTGGCGTTGGAATGTTTGCTTCGAGAGGTGATTATAGCTCATTCACAATAGAATTATCAGAATTTTGCTTCATATCTTGGATTCCATTTTTAATAGTTGGAATTTTACTTGTATTAGTGTCAATTATTTTAAGTGGATTTCAATCTTCCAAAATAAAAAAAACATAAACAGGTTGGCAACATAGCATTCGGCATATATGGATGATTCTTTGAGTCCGTATAGTTTTTTGACTTCTTTCTTTTTCCTAACTACGATAGCTAATTTTTCTTTTTCCAACTTGAAAAAATGTAATTGACAGCTGTTGCTAGGAAGGTTAACACCCAAATAATTAATGAGTAAAATAGTACCACTAATGATGCTCCACCTTGAAAATCAGCAGGATCTATATAAAGAAAAACATTAGCTATAAGGCTAATACACACAATAAATATCAGTCGAACTTTTTCTCCGTTGCCAGCTGCTAAAATTCGATAGATAATATAGGAAAATAGAAGTATATATAATGTATATACCATTGTAAATTCATGATCTATGGGAAACATAATAGCTCTTATTTAGTCTTCTGGTAACATATCCTTATATTGCCTAAAATATTACTTACAAATTTGTTAGTAACATACATTCAGCGGTGTATTATAGTAAATGTATGACTTCTATTTAATTTTACTTGAAATTTTGATAGCCTATCAAAAAAAATCTCGGAATACGCGTGATACCGGGAATGATTTTCTATAAAAACATAAATCATAGTAAAGAAATGAATACAACTAAATTGACTCCTGAAATAACTAAAATAATTGAAAACCTGAACAAGCTTCATGTGTTTGACGGCATAAATACATTAGATATAAGCCGCAAAGGATATGAGACAATGGCCATTCAGCTCAGCGGCAAAAAAGAAGCTGTGAAAATGATAGAAGAATTTAATATTCGTAGCAATAATCACGAAATTCCTGTGAGAATATACCGACCCAATGAAATTATAAATGAAAAATCACCGGCTATCATTTATCTTCATGGCGGTTGGTTTATTTCGGGAAGTTTTGAGACGCACGATGCTATTGTCCGTCAATTGGCCAACGCTACGGGTTCTGCCATTGTTTTTGTCGACTATCGACTGGCGCCAGAGTATCCTTTTCCGGCTGGTTTCGATGATGCTCAATCAGCGACTGAGTGGATCGTTAATAATTCGGACTCTTTAAACATCGATAAAAATATGATCGGAATTATTGGCGACAGTGCGGGGGCAGCTTTAGCCGTAGGAGTTTCGACACGGCTTGGTGAGCATTTGAGGTTTCAGGTGTTGATTTATCCGGTAGCTGATAATCAATTAAATACACAGTCATGGAAAGACTATGAAAATGGTCCGATTATTAATAAAGAGGAAGGAATAAAAGCCTGGAATTGGTATCTAACCGACCCAATGGATCAACAGAACCCCATGGCAATTCCTCTTTTGATTAAAGATTTTAAAAATACGCCTCCAACGTTGATTTTATTGGCTGAACACGATCCTTTGCGGGATGAAGGAAAACAATTGGCAGCGAATATGAAAACCTCCGAAATACCAGTCAAAATTACTCATTACAAAGAGATGGTCCATGGTTTTTTGCATATGGGAGCTGTTTTAATAGAAACCAGAGAAGCTTTTCGGGACATCGCAGCATTCACAAAAGAAAACTTAAAATAATCTTCCGAAAAGTTACTTCAATATAGGGTGAGGTATTTCTGCAACCATCCTCCGCAAGAGCAAACGATCGATTTGCCAGTTCTGAACAAACTTCTCTGGACTGTCCTGAAAGCTTAATACATTGTAGCAAAAATTTCGTCTGTGGATTTGATTAAACGATTTTAGGTTGTCCATTGTTCTCAGAATAACTGCACAAAAACAGTACAAAAAAGGTTGAAAACGTAAAAAGCAAAATATGAATGGATTTAATAAAAATATGTTGGGCGGATTGATCGGTGCGCTCGTACTCAATGTGGTCCATAGTGCTGCCAAGAGATTCGATCCCAAAGCACCAGAAGTGGATAAAGTAGGCGAAGAAGCGATGCAGAAAACAGTGCGTTTTGCTGGATTTAAACCGCCAAAGGGTAATGCACTGGTGGCGGCAACTTTTGGGGCAGATGTAGCTTCCAATGCCATGTTATATACCCTCATCGGATATGGAGGTCAGAAAAATATGCTGCTCAAAGGAGCGCTGCTCGGAACAGTAGTTGGTCTGGCAACACTGACTATTCCTGAACAGGCCGGACTGGATGCCAAGCCAATAAAAAAGACTGATCGTACCAAGTTAATGACCGTGGCCTGGTATGTGATCGGAGGAGTGGCCGCTGGTCTAGCCATGAAAGCGATGAGCAAGAATTAAGAAAGATTCGAGTTGATAGACTTATCAGATTGCATTGTTCAATGCATGCTCCTTTAAGTGCCAATCTAAAATGAAAAAACATCTTTTTTGATCTAGATCATCGTTTTAAGCCGTCGGAAAAATAGAAATTTGAATAGCTTTCAATAAGGGAAGTCTATCAGATTAAAAGTAATTATGGAAATAGGAATAGATAGTTTTATCGCTACCGGAGCATATGATGGTGGGTTGAGTTCAGCGGAAAATATAACAGCAATGGAAGCCCTATTGTCAAAGATAGCGTTTGCAGATCAGGCAGGATTGCATGTCTTCGGGCTCGGGGAACATCATAGAAAAGAATTTTTAGATGAATCACCAGCAGTTATACTGGCTGCAGCGGCCGCTAGAACTCAGCATATCCATCTAACGAGTGCGGTTACTGTACTGAGTGCGGCGGATCCGGTAAGGGTATTCCAGGAATATGCAACATTGGATATTATTTCTAAAGGGCGGGCTGAGATTGTAGCCGGAAGAGGATCATTTATTGATGCTTTTCCGTTATTTGGGTTCAACACGCAAGACTATGATGCACTATTCGAGGAGAAAGTCAAATTGCTTCTAGAATTACGTGATCATGAAACAGTAACCTGGAAGGGAAAATTCCGGGCAGAGCTGAAACAACAGGCAGTATATCCGAGGCCGGTGCAGGAGCAACTCCCTGTTTGGATAGGAGTGGGAGGCACGCCACAATCATTTATTCGAGCCGGAATACTGGGGCTCCCATTAATGGTAGCCGTCATCGGCGGTGAAACCCATCGGTTTCGGCCTTTGATAGATTTATATTATGAGGCCGGACAAAAAGCCGGACATCCTCGGGAGAAGCTTAAAGTAGGATTACATTCACTCGGTTTTGTCGCGGATACAACATCAAAGGCTAAAAATCTTTATTTTCCGGGGTATCAGGAAATGATGGGCAAAATTGGAAAGGAGAGAGGCTGGTCGACGCCCACGCGGGAAATGTTTGAGGCCCAAGCTGAGCCGACTGGCGCCTATGTTATTGGCAGTCCCGAAGAAGTTGCAGAAAAGATATTGCGACATAGTGAGGCATTGGGTGGTATCTCAAGATTTACATTTCAGATGGATAACCCAGGACTGAGCAAGGAAGATACATTCAGAGCTATTGAATTAATCGGAACAAAAGTAATTCCCATGGTAAATCAATCCTGATTATTTTTTGACTGCCCGGGACCTGATTCTGCTCAGCGTTTCTTTGGTAATACCTAGATAAGATGTAATCAGCTGCTGTGGAAATCGCTGTGTAAATTCAGGATAGCTATCAATGAGCATATTATAACGTTCTTCAGCAGTCATACTTAGGGCAGCATTTATTCTTTTTTGGCTTGCATAAGAATAATTTTCATCCAATAGGCGTGTAAGTTCATTCATGATTGGAAGAGAAAATACATTTTCTGCGGCATTTTTTGTCAATACAAGCAAATCAGTATCTATACAAGCTTCAATATTGAAGGCGGAGGGTGTGATTTTTGCAAAACTTTCACGGTCACCGACCCACCAGCCTTCAATATAAAGACTCATGATGTGCTCGGTACCTTTAGCGTCTATACTGTATTTTTTCATAGCACCTTTGACAAGGAATCCCATGTTATTACTTATGTAACCTTCCTGCAAAAATGTTTGACGTTTTTTGATTTTACGGTGCACAAAATTATTTTTTAGGATCCCGATTTCATCTAAGGTTAGGGGTCTGGAGACCCGCGAATTGATATAGTTGATTAAAGTATCGTACATTAGTCGTTGTTTTACCTGATACAAAAGTAAATATACCTACTTTTATTTTTTATGTAATTTTTAGTTTGGATGCTTCGGCTGTTGATCGACTTTTCTAAAATTGTTTTACATTCCTTAATCTTAGCAGCCGATGGTATCCTAAATTTTAAATCCGTTTGTATCGTAAGGTGGCTCCGAAAATACTTCATGCATGTGAGAAGGGATATTCCTTATTGAGTCGCCCCAAATAATGGATTGACCAAAAGCATACGATAGCAGGCCTGTTAAACAGACCTTTTCTTGTGGGCATCAGATAGCATAAGATAGGAATTATCCGTCTCACCAACAATTTTGAAACCAACGTTTAAGTATAGTTTTTTAGCCTGATTGGTTTTTAAGACACTTAATGTGATCGATTTCTCTGTTTCAATAGCTTCCTTTATCAAATCATTCAATATTTTCCTACCGACCCCTTTACCTTGGTAGTTGGGTGTGATCTGAATTTGTATCAGATCAATATTATCGTGTTGTCTATCCACTTTTAAAAGCCCAATAGGAATGTCTTCCATTTCAATTATTAAGGCATGTTCAAATTTATAATCAATCCTTTGTAAATGCGCTTTTTCTGAGATGGGTAATGAACTGGCAATTAAATGCGGAGTCATGGTCTGTTTTCTGAGGTCCAGCAGAAACTTGAGGTCAGTTTTTAATGCGCGTCTGAATTTGATCTCTAATATCATTCGTTCGTAAATATAAATATACAAGTCGGAAATTATCTCGGTAAGGGGACAGCAAAAAATATATTCGCTATTTCGATTAATTTTATAGCTGAATCCTACACGTAATCTGCAAAAACTTCACTCTTCCAATATCTTTTCTCGATTCTCCTGACATTTTCGACATTTTTAAATTTCTTTAAATAGGAAGCCAGTAGGAGTAGCTCGCCATCGTTAGTATTTCCTACAAATTCAACTATTTGGATTGCATTGCTATAGTTCAACATTGATTTTTCAGCCGTATCATCAATAATAAGCGTTTTTTCCAATAAGAAGCCTTTGCGTTTTACTTTGGATAACCTTTTTACGTAATAGTATTCATCAGTCACACTCATTCTTTTTTTTGTCGTGCGCGATCGTCCCCAGATAAACTCAAAATTGACAGCGGCTGGTTTTATTTTTGTTATCTAGCTTTCCCAATATGTCTGGCCAATAGACTATTTTTCCTAAAGCTATAGTTGGACTTTTCTAATTGATAGGGGATATCTACATTATCCTGTATCCATATCGCTTACTTTCGTTTATTTCTATGAGAATATCAACTAAATATATGAAAAAAGAATGCACAAAAAACCATGTTACATTTATTTGTACTTACAATTTCTTACACTGGGCGCTTATGATTCGAATGGTTTTGTGTAATTTACTTCTTTGCTAATATCTTAAGGCAATTAAAGTCAAGGATGTAAATTTTATAAAACCATTAAATGACTGAACCAATACTAGCGTTATATATCAAAAAATGGAATCTTTCACGGGAAGGAGCAAGTTTTAGAACAAATTCAAGCTTATTACAACCCTGTGTTTATGACGGATTAAAAGCAATGCTCAAAATTCCATTTATAGAAGAAGAACTTCGTGCGTCAAAACTTTTGCAGTGGTGGGATGGTAAAGCCGCAGCCAAAGTTTTAAAAGTAGATTCTAAAGCCATTCTACTCGAGAGAATAGAAAATGAAAATAATGTATCATTGATAAATTTAGTAAAGCAGGGTCAAGACAACGAAGCAACTCGTATCATTTGCCAGACCGCTAATAAGCTCCATAGTTCTCAAGGAAAAGAATTACCCCCTTTAATTTCTCTAATGGATTGGTTTGCCCCACTTTTAAACGAAGTAAATTTCTCCGATGAAATTTTAAAAGAGTCTGCTTTAGTAGCAAGTAGATTACTTTCTAACCAAACTGAACTCTGTGTGCTTCACGGAGATCTTCACCATGAAAACATCCTTTATTCGGATGTTAACGGTTGGTTAGCAATAGATCCAAAAGCATTATGTGGCGATAGAGCCTTCGACTTTGCAAACATATTGTGTAACCCTTATAAAGAAGTCGCTTTAGATAAAGGTCGACTCGTTAGACAAATTGAGGTAATTGGCCAAGAGACCAATATTGATTTCCATAGAATGCTAGACTGGGTAATCGCATGGGTAGGCTTATCAGCAATCTGGATGGAGGAAGATCATCTGGACGCCAGTTTACCGATACAACTAGCCAAAATTGCGTTGTCAGTGAAAAAATAGATTATGATTATTGGCGTCTTATAAAGATAGAAAACAATGTATTTTTCTGGGACTCATCGCTAAAATTTCTATTGACTGACTCAATATTTGGATGACCCTCATTGCGTCTTCAAAGTTTATCATAACACACTCTGGAACCCAGCAGAGATGCCTCGCATGATCTATGCAATGAAATCCGATTATCTGAAATGCGGTTCCTTCTTTTGAAAATTAGTAATTCACTACCGGATTCTTTTAATTTGCTCTCCAATTGGGATTGGTTTAAAATTGATTGAAAGACACTTTCCTGAATAAAAACATAACCGTTAAAGTCTTTCTGAATATTTATGAACGAAAAAAGATTGTCTCGCGCTAAAGTTTGAATGGACAAGGTACTTTCATTCGATAAGCTTTTGCTGTAATTTTCAGGATGATAAAAAGGAAGTGGTACTTCCGCTTCTTGATCCAGGTTACAAAAATTTACAACTGTACAGCGAATCATAATTTTCTGCTCACGGATTTTAAATAGGGGGCTATGGATATTGTCGAATACCTTATTTTTATTCTTGAATAATTGGGAACTGTAACGGAATAAACTATAAAAGTTATTACTATGCTTGGTGCTTAAATCTGAACAAAGTCTTATGAAATCAATTGGGAAATTTCTGCAATGGTTGGTGGCTGCTGCCTTCATCGTTGTCATCGTTTTTTGGGGTAATAGCTACCGTTATTTTATTTATGCGCTGGTATGCTCTTCTTTGCTTTATTTCCTTTTACAAAAAATAGTCCTTAGCAAATTAGGTAATAGCGATGGCCGGGAAGCCCACTATGATGTGAATGGAAGACGCATAACGATGCAAGGTGGCAAGCGCGTGGCGTTTGGGATCCTATTGGTAGCAGTTTATATTTTAATAATTTCCCTTTTTTCTGTAAGTCCATCTTTGGAACGTAAAGAGTTTGCGCTGACGCATCCGAGCTGGGCTGCTACAGCACCCGCTATCATAAACTTCGAGTCTAAAATACAAAGAGGAAAGACAAAATATGCGTATTTAAGTATCGAATACCGGTATACTGCGAACGGACAGCTGTATTTGCGGAAATTAGATAAGGCGGAAAAGCGCTATGCATTTTTACCTGTTATGGGCCAGCGACGTTTTGAAGAGATGCGGACTGAACTGTTTGACAGAGCAAAGAGAAAAATATCCGATAAGGAATACATATTGTTTTACAATCCACAAAATATTGAACAGCAAAAGTTTTTTCTTGCAGACGATTCTTTTTATCTGCAAGGATCTTGGCTATGCGATATATTATTTGTCTATTTATCATTGTTCGTATTTATTGTGATTATAGCGTTTCTGTTTAAAAAAGACTATAATAATAGGATGAAAAAATCTAATTCGACCATACATTATTACCGTCGTACAGATTATTATGAAAACAGATAAGGTTTTTTGATTTCATAAACCCTGAATTTTCTCACAATATTTAATACCACAAAGTAATTGTTTTATGAGTGCAGAATTTGTAAAGCTGGGTGTCGTTTCCTATAACAAATTTTCTATCATTTTAATTTACTGATAAAGCCATTTTTTTATCCATTTCGTATAGTTAGGCATAATGACATAGACCATTAATGCAACGACAGCGCAAGATATAAACAGTGAATCAACCAACCGGATGGAAGGGAATCCCAGCCTTTTTAATATAGGAAGTAAAATTATCGGAATTACTATTGATAAAGGATAAATAGCCGACCATGTTACCAAAAATTGCTTCCAGCGCACCGGAGGCTTCATCGTGCCATTTTCTGAAGTAAATAAAAAATCAAGCCCCGTTTTAATGTAATAATTATCATCTTTCGCCAAAAGGGGAAGGATTTTTTCAATCAATTGTTTTCTATCGTCGGATTGCATCCAGTGTTTCAAATTACTTATCGTATCAAACCGAATGATGACTGTATACAGGTAAGTTAGCCCCTGAATCGGACGAATGATCTGCCAGTCGATAAGTCCTCTTGCATTTCTACAAAGCGGTCCTATCTCATTCAGCCATCGCTCATAATCATGATCCCGTCCTTCTCTGATATGGTGAGAAATTACTACTGTTGCTCCATTAGTTTCCATAAAGCTAGGGTTAAAATGAATGATTTAAAAATTTCATGCTACGGTTTATTTGTACTCCCTAAACATTGTCAGATTGCCTATTATCATTATCGTCCAAATAGCTTTGATAAAAGTCCTTTGACTTCTCAATTCCCCAAATTAATTCCGTTTGGTGTCGTTTTGCTTTGTCAATGTTCGGTCCGAATTTGCCCCACGCAAATCCGCTTTGAATTTGTTCGTCTATCAAGTCTGCAATTACAAAATTTTCTGAGATATATTGTTCGGTCAAAATGGATGTTAGTTTTTCCGTCGGTATCATAAATTCAATTTTGTTGTCTTGATGAGTCGTGGTATGTTTTCAGGTAACTGGTGTGGCGACTTAGCGAAGTATCGTAGCCGTATCGAAGATACGAAAGTGGATCTGTTTTGCCAAGTCGTTGGTTATAAGTCTATGACGTGTGGGAGGAGGAAAACTTCACAGAACGTTTCCAAAGCTGGCTTTATAGATGAAATACTTCTTCAACTTTATTCCAGCATTGATGGCTTGTCTAGCGTTCCATCTATCTTCGTATCATTGGGAGATAGTACTGAAGAGCTTTTCTATTTGCTCCCTGTCACAGTCAAGGATCCAGTCTCTATGTTTTTCGTAAATTGGCCGCAGTGCTTCAATATCAGTAGCGACAACATCAAGACCTCTGTCGTCGTACATATTTAAAATAAGTTTTTTATTGATAGTTATAAAGTAAATCTCTTTGTTCGAAATTATGTGATTATCCTCTAACCTCGGGAATCTTGAAGGAAAGTCCTGATTTGCAATTGCCAATAATACGGCCTTATGATTTATTCTGTCTGAAGTCAGTTTAATAATACCGATATTTGGATATCAGATTTATCTCCAGGATCGTAAAGCCCTATTCCTTTCAGAAAAATTATTTCATCTGCATGGAGATTCTGAATTTGTTTAAAAATAAAGTTCGAAAATCGAATTTTCCTGCGTTTGTATTTGTAGTCCATTAAAACTAGAAAAACTTTGTCTGAATCGTCAAAAGCATTTTGAAAAATTGTCGTCGCACGCCTGATTACGTTCTCAAAGTATTTTTCCGTATTGGTTTCACCAACTTGTAAATCAAATCGAAGCCCAAAATCACACTTATAAAATAAAGGAACTCTAAGATTTAGCTTCTTGAAGTGATTTTGTAAAAACTGTCTATATTCTTGTTTAGTTGTTTGCACAATGGAAATTTAGGTAAATAAATACTAAAGATGATTGATGCAGTTCCGTCTGGGGCGATAGCATAAAAGTCAGCAATGACTTCAAAAATACATCTATGGTCAAATATTAAAAATTGTTAGATCTTGTCGGTCATTTGCAGTCAGTTTTATCACTTTGCATCTAATATTAGAAAGAGTTTTTGGATTGATTAATAAATTTAGCGCGAATTATCTAAGAGCTCAAAAGTAATCACTCCGATATGATGCTTTCTGAATTGGTGGATTAATGGAATACATGACTCATCGTATGCGATATGTGATAAGTTTTTAAAAGTTAATAGTTCAATTAGAAGATTGGGAATATCAATAACATGAGCATTTTTAAGAACCAGTGTCTTTAGGTTTTGTATTCTTAGGTTGGTCAAACCAATTAAATCAAAATGATCCAAATACAACAAACTTAGATTTTCAAGATCATTTATCCACAACGGGATCTCATAAGGACTATTTTCTTTTACCCTTCTACTACTGTAATCACCTGTTAAAAATAGTCTTTCAAGCAGGTCAAGGTTTTTTACATGTTCATTTGGCAAGGTATTTTTGTCAAATTTAGCCGTGGTATATAAGGCAAAGGGGACATTATACATTCCTAATAAGATCGTTTCTCCTTGAAAAAATAGTACTGATCCATTTTTTTCATCACCCCAATTGACATGAAGCATACCACTTCCCTTAATAATGCTTATTCCTTCATTGTTATCTTTTTCCATGTTGACTAAATATGGGTCTTACAACCGTCAGGTCATAGTTTAATTTCTTTTGCCATTCAACTATACTATGAATAGCCTTTATTTTAAAATCCAATATATGTAATTTTATGAAGAGCTGAAAATTTGAGAAAGCCACCCGAACCTATAGTACAAAGTATGTGTCATATCTGCCACTCGAAGGGTAATGATCTTCCCTTAATTGGAGATTTTGATACCGTTGATTATCTGTTTCGAAAACTGATGATCATTCAATTCGGGCAATTCTGACCGAGCTAAAAAAGCGAGAGGTCTCAATGCCCGAAATCTCCACAAAGCATCCATTTTCTAATCTGTTGAATTGCGTATATTTGAGAGCTATGTATAATAACACCAAGACACCGTGACAGTAGTAGAAAATTATAAAGCTGAACTCGAATTAGTCCGACAGAACCCAAAACTCTTGGACAATTATCGCTTTGACAAAGACGCTATAGATTCAAAACACTTTGACCGATTAAGACTCAATATTGCGATTTACAATGACCTTAAACAGACAGACTATGAAATCGTAAAATTTCTTTTTGCAGAAGAGAAGGAATGGCGAAAATATGGAAAGGGCGGCGAAGTTGATAATTTATATTTCTGCGCCTTCATACTGACACTTTTCAATTCACCTGAAATTGTTTGGTTGTTCTTTGAAGCTAAAAATATTGATTTTGACAGCGGAATCGGATTTGATAGCGAATATTTGGTTTCGGCAGGAATTAAAGAAACTTACCGATATTTAAAAACAGCGGACAACCCAAAGAAAACTGAACTGTTAAAGTATATTGGAGAAGCTGAAGAAAGTTGTATTTATTCGCAAATAGACATTGACGATTGGAAAGAATACAAAAAGTCCTATTTCAGAAGTTACAAATTACCAATTCAAGACGAGCTGTATTTTCTCTATTCGACAAATGAACGGGAACTATTTTTGAAGAAACTACCCGAATGGATCAATCAAGAAAGAGCGTGGACTTATGAAGAACTAAGTTTATATAGGACATACGCGAAATATGCAAACGACAAGGCTTTAGAAATTGAAGCGTTTAAATTGACACTCAAAAAAAATGATAAAGATTTTCTAACCGAAGTCTACAATCAAGAATTGGCAGCGTTATATGTTGAGACCGGTGAAAATACCAAAGCTCTTGAAATCCTTGAGAGAATAGTAAAAGGAACAGATAACAGCAATATTGTACGAAATTGTATTGAACAACTTTGCAGAATAATTATTAGAACAAATAACTCCTCAGACGAGACATCTAAGAACTCATATCATATTATAAAAGTTCAGCATAAAAAGTATAGAAACTTTTCTCCAATGGTGGAAGGTTTAATTATGGACGTGACAGAAATAATGAAAGAGGGAAAAATTGCTGCACCTAACAACAGCCTGCCCAAAGCGAGACGGACGTGGTGGAAGGAATTCTTCGGCTCTGGATATTAGGAGAATCCGCGAAGACTCTTGTCTAGTAGGCGCGGTAGAAATCTAATTATGCTACACAAATCAAAAACGACTTAAAGGTGCCGAGGGATTATTGACCACTGGGTTCGTATTTAAGTATAAGAAGGCTTTAATTGAAGATAAGGCAAAAGCGAAAGCGCAAATGTAAATAGCTGCCAAACCTTTCAGACTTTGGCTTTGTTCACTTTATGGATGAATCGGTTAAACTTTTTCGCAAAATGCCGATTACCTCCATTTATCAATAAAGGTTATAAAAGATTACCGAGACTTTAGGACTTTGCCATTTGCACTGACCCTTACACATTTTGGAAATCAGCTATTATCTGTCATTATTCTAAAAAATGGTATGAAAAAAGCAGCAAGTAAAAAGATTCGACCGTTGCAAAAGCAAAAGCGACCCGGATTAGAAATAAATATGACACCAGTTCCTGACACTTCGCCGTTAAAGTATCCTGCAGAAGGAAAATTGAAAAATAAGGTAGCATTAATTACGGGAGGAGATAGCGGCATCGGGAAAGCTGTAGCTTTGTTATTTGCGAAGGAGGGAGCTGATATTGTTATTGCCTATCTTAGTGAAACAAAAGATGCAAAACAAACCCAGAAAGAGGTTGAATCCTTCTCTAGAAAATGTACGCTGATTAAAGGTGATTTGGGAAAAGAAAATCACTGTAAAAAAGTAATTGAATTTACGATAAAAACGCATAAGAAAGTTGATATTATCGTTAATAACGCGGGGCTGCATTGGGAAACAGAATCAATTGAAAAAATTACCACTGAACAGTTACACAAGACTTTTCAGAATAATTTCTATTCCTATTTCTGGATTACGAAGTATGCCATGCCTTATCTTAAGAAGGGAGCAAGTATCATTAATACATCCTCGGTGACCGCATATCGAGGCAGTCCAAAGTTGATCGATTATTCTGCAACAAAAGGTGCAATAATTTCTTTTACAAGAAGCTTGTCAGCAAATCTTATCGCTAAAGGTATTAGGGTCAATGCTGTTGCGCCGGGGCCGGTATGGACTCCATTGATAGCATCTTCATTTGATCCTAAAAAGAACTCCGAATTTGGAAGCGACTCCCCAATGCGAAGGGCAGGAATGCCAAATGAAATTGCACCAAGCTTTCTATTCCTAGCTAGCGAAGATTCACATTTTATGAGCGGTCAAGTTTTACATCCCAATGGTGGTGAAATCGTCAATGGTTAGCCAATGAAAGCTGAACAAATAAATGAGGCTTGGGAAAAGGTTGTCAATAAAGAAGAGCGTCATCAATATGTCATTGATACTTCTACTATTTTATAGTCTGAGCATAAAGTGCCATCTGAGCTTCAAATATTAGACAATATGAAAAGTAAGGGGTGATCAATTTAAATTGTAACCTTTTTGCTTTAGCCATACTCCATTGTTTTAGAAGCATAAGTTTAATCTTTAAAATGAGACAAATGGAAACTACACAACTAAAACAAAATGTCCAACCCGTATTTAGTATTTTAAAATTTACTTTTACCATAGTTCCTTTGGTAGCAGGATTGGATAAATTCACAAACATTCTTTGTGACTGGACACAGTATATCAATCCTTCAATCCTCGGCACGCTACCTTTTTCGGGTGCGACATTTATGATGATTGTAGGAGTTATTGAAATTATTGCGGGAATTATAGTATTTGTACAACCCAAAGTCGGTGGGTTAATCGTTTCTTTTTGGCTGGCTCTAATTGCTTTGACATTATTGGCTGGCTGGAAATTTGCGGATATTGCAGTAAGAGATTTAGTAATGGCTATTTCAGCTTTTTGCATGACAAGATTAGCTCTAATTTCTGATAATAAATAAATGAAAACAGAAGAAACCTATACTGACAAAGAGTTAATTGAGAAGGTTCTAAATAAAGAAACCGCTATTTTTGAATTAATTATTCGAAGAAATAACCCGTATTTATACAGAATAGGAAGAATGTACCATTTCAATCATGAAGACACACAGGATTTGATGCAGGAAACCTATATCGAAGTATATATTCATCTCCACCAATTTGAAGGTCGTTCTTCCTTTCGTGCCTGGATTTCCAGAATAATGATTCATAAATGCTATCACGAAACACAGAAATGGTATTCAAAGAATATGGAATCTCTTGAAAGCAACAGTCAGGCTATTGAAAACCTTCATAATACCGAAACTTCAAGCATTGTGATGAACAGAGAACTAAATTCAATCATTGAAAAAAGCCTGCTGAAAATTCCTGAAGAATATAGGACAGCCTTTACATTAAGGGAAATCAATGGACTAAGTGTTCAGGAAACTGCAGAGATTTTGGAAATTGGGGAAAGTAATGTAAAAGTCCGTGTAAGCAGAGCTAAAACTTACTTACGGAGGGAAATAGAGAAATATTATGTAAAGGAAGAAATTTTTGGGTTTAATTTGATTTACTGTGATGCAATGGTATCACGGGTGATGAATAAAATAAAGGATATATAATTTGATATTACAACAGTAATAATTAGGCTATGCAATAGAGTTAAAACAAGAAAAAGGGCGAGTAGGATTTTATAGCTCGCCCTTGTGGTAATATTGATATTTTGATACTGGTGACCATTTAGAGTTTTGTCCAGCGTTAGGTAGTCAATATTAGTAGTTGACCTTTATGTGTTCAACGGAATTGAATATCATCGTTATCATTATGTCCAGTTATTCCTATTCAATAAAAATCAGGGAAATTGGAACTTTATCGTTCGATTTGACAATAAGTCAAATGAGGTAGTCGATTCTTAGGCTTAACTCTGGCTCTGAGATTCCAGCAACAGTTTTAAATCTTCAATCACTTTTGACCAATATTCTCTGGTCACTTCACGCTGGCCTTCATTTTTTAATTTATCAACATGAAATGAAATTGTCGTTTTATCTTTATTTTTCGAAGGAATAAACCTGATCTGTAAATTGGCGGCTTCTGTGAAATCTTTGTGCCTCCACTTTGTCCGGATATGTGAATATTTATTAAAAGTTGAAAAATCCTGGTCTACGCCTTCAGACCAATAGCTTAATCCTCGGTCTGAAAAAAAGATATTCCATAGTGTTTCCAGGTTCGCTGGCATAGTTTTTCTGATTCCGAACTGCCAGCCTGCACCTTTTGTCAATCCGATGTTATTTTCCATGTAATTGTGTTTTTTGCTGAAAGTGATTTCGTATTTGAATATAATTATTTTTTTTCAATGGAAGCAAATGCTCTCACCGGAAAAGTCCCCACACCTTTGAATTTTGGTGGGACAGCGGTGAACTTAAAGTTATGATCTGGCAATTTATTTAAATTGCAGAGATGCTCAACGATTAAAATCCCGGCACTCAATAGCAAGGTATGAACAGGTCTTGTTCTCCCGGCCGTGTCGTCTATATTATGGGAATCAATACCTACAAGTTTGACGTTACAGTCCCGAAGATACATTGCCGCCTGCTCGGTAAGATAAGGATGGTCCTGATAATATAGCTCGGTATTCCAATGTTTATCCCAACCAGTCTGTATTAACACCGCTCGATTTCTGATTTCTCTATTCTTAAGATGATCTTCCGTAATTTTCAGGGTTTCTGTAAATGGTATATGAATCATTACCGCGTCAAGCTCCGCAAAACTCTTTAATGCCGTTTGGGCTGTGTCGTTGCCATCCGCAAATCGATGAAACGGGCAATCAATATAAGTTCCGGTGTTAGTGACCATCTCGATTTTTCCAATTTGAAAAGATGTATCGCCGTCATAGTTATTTTTTGACTGTTCCCTAGAAAGATAATCGCAAATATGAGGTGCTGGTAGCCCCTTGTAAGTTATCAGTCCATCTTCGATTGTATGACTCAAATCAATTAAGGAGTCTTCTACCACACTTTCATCAATTGGCTTACGTTTATGGGATTCAATCAGGATTTCTTTGTTAAGGATATTAACTTTTCCTACCATTAGCAACTGCATATCTTCAACGATGTAGTCGGCCAGGGCACTCTCGCTGATATCGTCTCCGGATATATCTAATCTGAAATCTTCCCCTTTGATACTACCGCCATTCGTAAAGAATATCTCGAAATCAAATTTTACTCTTTTTTCCATAGAATGTTTCAATTTTACTATGACAAAAGTGTGGAAATCTAAATATTGTTTACTTGACTTAGATCAATTTGATTGATTTTTTTACTTCTGATCCTACTGAGTGTTTCAGGACTCATCCCAAGGTATGAAGCAATATGGAAAAGCGGTATCCGATTATCTGCATCCGGGAACTGTTTTAGAAAATAGTGATATCGTTCATTGGCATCCAAAAGTAGAAAGGAACTTTCCCTTCGGCATTTTTTGATATATTCTTTGGCTAAAATATTATTCAATAAAATATTCCATTTGGTATCCTCCCGGAGCAATTTATCCAAGAGCTCCCTTGGTATACTTATTAAATCACATTGTTCAATGCATTGAAAATGTAAGTTCGTTTTCTCCTGGGTCAGAAAACTTGTAAACGCGGTAAAAAAATTATTTTCAAAAAAGAATTCAGTATTGATGTCTTTATAATCTTTCTGATAGAAACTTCTAACAGTTCCCTTTTCTAGAAAAAAAAGCCGATCGGCAACATGCAACGGTTTGATCAGATTCTTTTCCTTTTCTGCAGAAAAAAAACTGATACCATCATTCAAGAGTGAAATCTCCTTATCATTCAAAGGAAACAACTGCTTGATAATTTTAATTAAATGATTTAATTGAATATGTTCCAAGCCTTATATTTTAAAAATTCCATAATTAATGCAAATTCTTATGAATATAGATAAAATCTTATTAATGAAAATAGTAAAGATTCTTCAATTGGATTCCATTTTCGTTACCCAGATATTTTAAGAATTAACTCATTACCATATTGAATAGTGTGAGTTCTTTGGCTAGAAAAATGAAACAGACATTATCATCGATTAAGTATTGTGGCAAACTCCCTATTCAAAGAGGGAAATACTTGAACAGTTTCCCGAATTTAGTAGTCTAATGACGATTTGGTAAGGTGAGATTTTGGGAATGGTTCAATATGCTATCGAATACATATGTCCATTAAAATCATCGATCTGCGCTTTTCTATTTAAAAAACATTGCTTCGGGTGGAACTAGAATCTCTGGTGCTATAACAACTTTTTTGAATATTTATGATGTGACCGATTTTCTCAAGCTGCAGATAAAAGTTGTTGGCCTTCTTTTTGAAACCGAGCGGTTTTAAGATTTCAATAAAGCTTTCTTTTATGATTCTGTCAAATTTTTCTTGAGTTTCTGGCTTCATAAATGACTGTGCAACTATGTTATACTGAGCCTTTTTTAGACTATAATTGTTATTTATTCAAAGGTGTATTCCCAATAATGTTCTGCCTTGTCATTACAAAGAAAACCCTCAAACAAATGGCTGGCGATAAGCTTATCCATTTTTTTATGATCTGTTGCTATGAGAAAGAAGAAGCTATCCCATTCAATGGTAAATAGAATTTCTTTATCAGCCGAGTATAGATAATAATCTTTACCGCCGATCTCATCACAGAATTCATATTCCGTTAATCGATCAAGATCTATAGTTGTGGTGTTTTCATAAAATTCGTCTGTTATCAGGATCTGGTTTTTTCCCAAGAGTTTGAAAGCTTTACGGATAGCCATCTTTGAAAGTATACCAAGCGCGCCTTCAGTCGGGTGGTAGATACTTTCGTGGTCTGTAAAATTGTTAAGCTTTTCCATGAGGTCCGGTCTCGTAAAATTCTGGTTTAGCCCACCTATAGAAGTCCTTAGGGCCGTATTAACTTCCGCATAGCCTGCAAGACAAGACCCTTTCGCGATATTGTCCCAAGATATTGATTTACCCTTCCTAAAAATTTCTTCATCGGCAGGGTATCGGTCATTGTCGTAGCTATAGATTTCCCTATTCGCTTCGGGAAGTCTTTTTAAAAAATCAACTTCCTTCAGCGCTTCTTCGTGCGATAGTAACTTAGCTTTTTTTAGATTACTTTTATCAGTTTCCTCTCTGTCAAGTTGAAAGAAGGGGAGGAGAGCAATGAAAACGCTGTCATAATGATCTTTGAAATGGCCTTTGATTGTCCCATCATAAGGGTATAACTTTTGCTCGTCAAATATATTGCCCATAAAATATTGATTTAATATGAATAGCCTTTATTTCAAATCCAATATATGCAATTTTGCATTAAATGAGTTCAGCAAATCATTTATTTACAAAGTGATTTCAGCTTTTCAAAATCTTCATCTATTTCAAAATGGGGATCTTCCTGAAGATTTAGAGACAATGCTTTTTTAAAATCTTTGCAAGCATTGTTTTCATCGCCAAGATCCAGATAGATGCTTGCCCGATTAAAGTAACCTATAGCATAGTTCTTATTTGCTTTTAAAGCTTTCTCTATTTCCACTAGTGCCTCTTGAGGTCTATTAGTTTCTCTATAGAGATTCGCTCGATTGTTATAAAGTATATGAAGGTCTGGCTGATTAGAAAATTCATTTAGTAATTTATCATAGTCCACAAGCGCTTCGTCAAATAGTTTTAATTCCTTTTTAACGTTTATCAGATTTGCAAGCGACTTAAAATCTTTCGGCGATATTTTTAATTGTGCTATTAGATCATTTTTTGCATTCTCATAATCTTTCAATCTGATATAAGAATATGCTCTGTCAAAATATATGTCTGTATAGGATGGATTTATTTCAATTACCCTCGAATAGTCAGAAATTGCTTTGTCAAATGCAGCAACTTCTTTATAAACACCCGCTCTGGCATAGAGCACATCGATATTCTTGGGAGAAAAATCCAGAAATTTTGAATAATCAGCTATTGCAAGGTCGTAATTTCCTCGAAACCTGTGAATGTTGCCTCTATTTACGTAGGTACCAGGTGAATTGGGATACAGATTTATTGCTTTATCGAAAGCTGAAAAAGCCTCGTCAAATTTTTCTTTTTTAGCATATTTTATACCTTGCGCATTTAATTCTTCTATGGTCTGGGCGCTTAGACTTTGACAGAACAAAATTATGACAATGAGCGATAATATTTTTTTCATTTTTGGGAATATATAAAGCTAGATAATATGGGTTTGTGGAGCCAATATACAAAAACTCCAATAAAAACTTTGTTTCCTTCAGAAATATCGACCTTGACATCTATGTATTAGTCAATAGATTCTTTACCGTGACTATTACTTTGCCATCATTGAAGATTGATACCGTATGTTTGTTGTTTTTGCTAAGTGATGAACTATTGCGACCGGAGGAATGTTTTAGGATTGAATGGCGGCGGCCACATTAAGATTTTTGGATTTTAAAAGGTTATGATTGATATACAAAAAATATTTGCAGAGGGGGTGGAAAGCTCCTTTCTTATTGAAATAGGCGCGAGAACAATTATAATGTTTCTTCTAATATTGATCATTCTAAGGCTCTCGGGTAGAAGGGGAGTTCGGCAGTTAACTCTTTTTGAGGTTGCGATTATAATCAGTTTGGGCTCAGCTGCGGGAGATCCCATGTTTCAAGAAGAAATACCCATCTTCCATGCGATTGTTGTCTTTATATGTGTAATCTTTGTTTATAAGTTGGTAACCTGGATTGCCTCCCGATCAGAGAATATAGCCCATTTATTGGAAGGTAAAATTTTACCTGTAGTAAAGGATGGCGTATTTGATATAAAACATGAAAATGATAATACCTTTTCACGTATGGAATTTTTTTCTGAACTGAGAAATTTAAATGTTGAACATTTGGGACAGGTTAAGGAAGGGATTCTAGAAGTCGATGGAACATTAAGCGTTTTATTTTATGCTGATAGTGACGTGAGGTATGGGCTACCATTATTCCCGTCTTCTTTCAAAAAGGTTGATGTATTCAGTGCTGAAGGGCCATTCGCATGCATGTATTGCGGCCATGTCGTATTTAGTTTTGAGAACGATTCCAAGGCATGTCCAAGATGCAATAAAACACAATGGAGCAAAGCCTTGAATTCAAGAAGAGTATAGAAGAAGAATACCATGTATTATTTAAACAAATTATAAGGTAATACAATCCGACCGTTTTTGTTCGAAGCCATTGTTTGAATACAAAGTCGTCAGATCTGGCAGCAGCATAATGAATTAAAGGTCCCATCGAAGAAGGAAAAAAAGCAAATGGCCACGAATCGTTATTTATACCAAGCGAATCGTAATCGGTTCATTTAGCGCTAAAATTTACAGCTAAATTTGTTGGGTAAATGAAGCTGAAATCTTAAACAATAATGTCAACATTTTAGCATCCTGATAAATGAATAAAGTAATATTAATTCCATCGATTTTAATTTTACAGCTAACTGCTTTAAGGAAGATGCTTGGCGGCATCACTTTTTTATTTTTTCTTTTAATTCCAATGAGTAATGGTTTTGCACAAACATGGATCAAGATTGAACTTGAGGAAACCGAGTACGATGATGCTACTGATAAAACTTGTTTAAAGGAAACGGGAGAACCTTTAAACGGGAATTATGCGATAAAATTTAATGGGTTTCAAACCAATTTCGAGCCATTTACAGATGGTTTTAAAAATGGAGAGGCCAGCGTTTACAGAAATAAGAAGCTGGCAGAGAGGGGCACATATCTAAACAACCTTAAGGAAGGTGAATGGATTTACTATAAAGAAGATGGAACAATTCGTAAACGGGTTATTTATAAAAAAGGGAAAACAGAACCTTTTGGTGATCGGAGATTAAGGTGGGAAAGATCCAGTGAAAAGTAGCGTTTTGCCTGTTATAAAAAAGAATAAGAATCATGAAGAAATTATCATTACTAGCTGTTTTACCCCTTGTTATGTGTTGCAGAAGTCAGGAAAAAATAGATTTAGCAAACTTGAACTTAAATGAGCCGATTGAACACATCAGTAAATTTGAGGATCGATTATTGGTTGGCGTTGAGACTATCGAGTATCCCTTCAGTCTGTTGCTCGAGGTTGAAAAATCACAAAGGTATCGTTTCGATGGAATTGATTTAGCAGGGCAGCGGATTATATTTCAAATCAACTCTGAAGCATTAAAAACAGATAGTATTACACGTCTTGGCGGTGGACACATTGATCTCAAACAAGCCAAAACCGCCATTGAGTTAGACGAAACTTTAAAAAGATACGATGCTGATGGTAAAATATATGGCGTAAGAATTGAGCTCAAGAGGCAAGAGTTAAAGGCGAGTATCTTAAAGAAACTAGAGGCAAAATATGGTAAAGGAACAAAAAATCCAAATACCGACCATGGTTTATACTGGAATTTAAAGCCCCAAAACAAGTTTATTTTATACGCGCCAGACTATAATAGGTTAATCATGCTGAACAATACAAACCTGTCTAAAACGTGTTATTGGGATATCATGAATGGTTTAATTGATTTTGGCGGATGCAACAATGAAGAATATATGGCGGACCTGCTAAAAAATGCGACCAGACCAGAAGATGTTAAAGACAAACCCACGCTGAAAATTGATAATAACTGGAATATAAACAATTTCATTGTTGGCAAAACAACTGAAGAGGATTTTACGAAATCTCCTATAAATAATCGTTTTGAACGGATAACAGAGTTTGATGGCGCTACCGGAAAAACCAATGAGATCTATTATCAGGATACCTATCATGATTTCAACCTTTATTTTGCTGTCAGCAAAAATGATCCGGAGAACCAAAAGGAAAACACGATCAATGGTTACGCCATCAACGACTTTGGAAAGGTTAACATCTCATTTGAAAATAACTTAAAACCAGGCTTACAATTTAAAGAAGTGCTAAAGCTGTTAGATAAGCTCAAAATAACTTATCATCCGGTGGATTTTGCTAATTATATCGAAATCAAAACAGTACCTTATACAGTAACGCTGAATTTTAACGAGCATATGTTGCTTTCCGGAATGTTTGTTAAATAGCTTCTGATATAAGGTAGTTCAAACCATCTAAGAGCTTAAAAGTAACCTTTCCAAGCTGATACTTTCTTAATTGGTCGATCAATGGAATAGATGACAAAATATGGGCAATAGGTGGTAGGTTTTTAAGAGTTAAAAATTCAATTAAAAGGGTGGGAATCCTATTCACCTAAAGTCGGCGCTTCGCCAAATTTCTTCTTAAAGGCGGAAGAAAAATGGGACAGGTTCTCGAAACCAAGATCGAGATAGATAGCTGATGGTTTTTTGTTTTTTCTTTTAATTAAATGCCATGCTTCATTCAGCCTTTTATCCTGTAACCACTTACGTGGCGGCATACCGAAGGTTTTCTGAAAATCTCTTTTATATCCTGAAAGGCTCCTCCCTGTGAGTTGTGCAAACTTTTCAATAGGGACATTGAAATGAAAATTGCTCAGCATAAATTTTTCTAGATCCATCTTATAAGATGCTGAGAAGTCAAACAAAAAGTTACGCAGTGCCGGGATAGCTATTAGTATTAACTTGATTCCCTCTTTCACCTTTAAAAGGCCCATCTCGTCAGTCATTTCATGACCAGCGCTTCGCGCGTAGGGAATGACCGACTGGAAATAACCTTTGATAAACGCATTATTGGGAAGGCATATATTCGGAAGTCCGGTGTATTTACCCTGAGCTTCCATCTTTTCCTCTAGTGCTATCTGGCGCATCAGATCTTCTTGCAGTGATATTACGATAGTTTCATAGTGGCCATTTGGCCCGGGAGTTTTAGTCAAGGTTCCAAGCTGATTCTTGTGAATTAGCAATACTTCCCCGGCAGATATATTTACATGCTGCTCAGCGGTTTCGAGAACCATTTGGCCCGAAACCTGTAATACCAGGGTATGATGGTTCCAGACGCATGCTTTCTCTTTCTTTAGAGAAGAAAGGTAAGAATAGAATATCACGCCGGGAAGTATTTCTGCTGGACTTTCCATTTATCTTTGTAAGTAAGTACCGCCTTTGATAGCACCTATTGCAAATGTAGTGTTTAAAATATTCATCTCCTCTGGCGTAAATACAATTTCCATCGCAGTGATATTTTCGGGTAGTCTTGATCTGCGGCTCATACTCACCAATGGCATGATATTGTCGCCTTGTTCTTTTACCCACGCAATCGCAAGTTGTGTAGGGCTGACATTCTTACGTAAAGCAATTTCTTTTAATACTTCTACTTTTTCAAGATTATGGATTAAGTTATTACCCTGAAAACGGGAAAAGTGATTTCGATGGTCATCCGCAGGAATTGGAGGTTGCAGGTCACCTGTTAAGAGTCCTTCGGCCGTATTGGCAAATGCCACGACACCAATCCCTAATTCTTTAGCTGCAGGCAACAGCTCATTTTCGATCTGACGGTCAGCCAAAGAATAACCGATTTCCAGTGCACTGATGGGATAAACGCTATTGGCTTTACGGAGCTGATGGGCGGTTATTTCCGATACGCCTATATGGTGTACTTTTCCTTCAGCTACGAGGTCTGCAATCGTTCCAATGATGTCTTCTATTGGCACACTGCTATCCATTCTACAGGGTTGATATAAGTCGATAGTTTCAATGCCCAGACGGGTCAACGAATAGTTGATAAAATTCTTGATCGCTACAGGACGGAGATCCAAGCCAATCCATTGGCCGTTGTGAAAAATAGCACCGAATTTGACACTGATGAAGGCATCATCCCGTCTACCCTTAATTGCTTTGCCAATAAGCATTTCGTTGTGGCCTGCACCATAAAAATCTCCCGTATTCAGGAAGTTTATCCCGCTGTCCAAAGCTTGATGGATTGTTGCAATACATTCGGTTTCGTCGGGAGTTGGGCCACCCCATATTGATGACATCCGCATACATCCCAGACCAAGCTTTGAAACAGTGGGGCCGTTTTGACCCAATTGAATTTTGGTGATTTCTGACATTTGACGAATTTAATTTTATTATACAAAGGTCTTGATTTAATTACCATTTTGCTTTCTTCTACGGTTCAATTTACTTGTCTTTACGGTTCATCTATTCGGGAATTAAATGGTCATTGGTAAGTTTCAAACGGCTGGTCGCATAAATGTTTGCCGTTTAGTTTTGCTTTCTTGGCTGCCGTTGGTATCTTAGTGGTTCTTCAGGAAAAATTACAGCTGTAGGAAAGGGATATAGTCCTGCTAAAGATGATAAATCTGGAATAACTTATGGAAAATAGTCTAAGTATAATTGAAAAATACGAGTTACTGGTTTCTACATTAAACATGATACTTGTTCCACTCAAAGAACCGGGTGTTTTATATGAAGAAAAAGTTCGAAAAAATTTAGAAGAGCTTGAAGGAGACTATTATTCATTTTTGAATCAAACTTTTATTGAAGATTTACACCAGTCTAATGTTGTTTCCAAAGATGGTGTTGTTTTATTGATGAATATACGGTCCGCAATTGAGCATTTGGATCATTTTAAATGGAATGTTGAGGACTTTCTAACTGATAATAATTGGCATGAAATAAGAAATTTTGTTGTTAATGTATTTTTATCGGAATTGAAATAGTCGAGGTAGATTGTGGGAAAATCAAAGTGGCCCAATCGGGTTTGTGAGATTGGTTTTTTTGCTGTTTATTGTGCATAGCTTCATGAAAGGGTGAGCGCGCTTTATTGACGGCGGAATGGTTTGATAATTCGTACTTTATTTCTTAGATCCAAATCCTGGAATTGCGAGATATATCACAATAGGATTAATTACAGCGACTACTGTTGTTTTTTCCTTTTATTATGCAATGGATAAATCTAATAACAGAAGTGCTTAGTCGAAGAAAGGGCACAACCTATCCGACCTGGCAGCACTGATCGGCACCAATGAACGCTACATGTCCTATATACTGAAAAAGTATACTGGTACGGATTTTACCACTACCTGCAACATGCACGCATCGGTTACCAGATTGAATACGTAGAGCGCGAGTTGTAAAAGGAGTGTCCCCGTCGGAGTATTTCCAAAAGATAAGAAATTGACATTAAGTTTTATGTTAATTTAATTTTGCTCAGGTATTCCATTTTTTATTTGTTTCTTTATTTGGTGGTAGCGCTTGAGTTGGTTTTACGGATACAAAATCTGCATCAAACCTAAATTCCTAAGCCCAATAACCGTAAAAATTAAGAGGACTAGTTCAGAACATCAATACAATGACACAAATTTTCAAATTAACATTTCTTGCGTTGGGATTTCTTTTGACAAGTTGTACTTCTTCGGCACAGCAAAAAGATGATTACCCGACAAGGATAGATAGTTTACTAAACGCTACAGATCCGAGAGCATTTAATGGTGTTGTTCACATTCAACAAAACGGAAAAACGAAATATGCAAAAGCGCATGGATTTGCTGACTTTAACAAACAGACGCCGTTGAAAATCGATGATAAATTTTCGACAATGTCCATAGCCAAACAATTTACAGCTGCCCTGATTTTACAGGAAGTCGAAAAAGGAACAATTGATTTGCAAGCCCCAATCCGAAAGTATTTGCCTGATTTTAAATATTCCTGGGCAGATACCGTTACGGTTCATCACTTGCTGAACAATACATCGGGGTTGTACAGCGAAAGCATGGACAAACCCTTGAAATTTAAGCCAGGCACGGCTTTTAGCTATTCAAACGTTGGGTATTATGTTGCAGGATTGGTTTTGGAAAAACAAAGTGGTAAAAGTTTTGAAACTTTAATTACAGCCTTATTCAAAAAATGTAAAATGGCTAATAGTTATTATCCCAATAAAAAAAATAGCCAGCTTTTGGTAAAAGGACACACCATAAAAAAAGACGGAACTTTTCGATTAAATGTAAAGTCAGATTTCGATAGTACAAATTATTTCGGAAGTCATCTGATAGTTACTGCACCCGATCTGGCAAAATGGAACGAATGTCTACATAGCGGAAAAGTGCTAAAACCTGCGACTTATAACATGATGACCCATTATGTAATTACCAACCAACATCAGGTTTTTAGCGAAAAGCCAATTGGATATGGTTATGGCTTGCGCATAAATGATAAAGCGGATATTTACGAAATTGGGCATACAGGTTTCCATCCGAGTGAAGGTTTTACGGCCGTTAATTTATATTATCCGAAAACTAAAACCAGCGTAGTTGTAATGGAAAATACAGGCAATGAAAACTTTGATATCGCTTACTATTTTGTGCAGGAAGTGAGAAAGATTGTGAAAGAAAGTAACCTTTTAAACTAAATTTCTTCATGAAAAAACTTTCATTATTTTTCTGTATTTTCTTGTTTTCAATTCAGTCTTTTGCACAGCAAAGTAATAGCCTCCGCAAAGAACTTCATCAAATCATTGCAACAAAGAATGCAACAGTCTGTATTTCAATGAAGGGAATTGGAACCAAAGACACATTAAGCATTAATGGACATTTAAATGCACCATTAATGAGCGTGTTTAAATTTCATATTGCTTTGGCGACCTTGAACTTGGTTGATCAGGGTAAACTTTCTTTATCACAGAAATTTTTCATTAAAAAAGAAGATCTGCATGCAGATACCTGGAGCCCAATTCGGGAAGAATTTCCGAACGGAAATATGGATTTAACTTTGGACCAACTATTACAATATACTGTTTCGCACAGCGATAACAATGGCTGTGATATTCTTCTAGACCTGATTGGAGGTCCAGAGACCGTCCAAAAGTTTATCCATAAACAAGGAATAAAGGATTTTACCATAAAAGTCAATGAACAAGAAATGCGAACTTGGGAGAATCTTTATGTTAACACAACAACACCATTAGCGTCCACCGAATTATTGGAGAAATTTTATGCAGGGCAGGTTCTTAAAAAGAACACCACAAAATACCTCTATCAACTCATGGTTGAATGCTCGAGAGGCCTTACCTGGATGAAAGCAGGGCTTCCCAAAGGAACAGAATTAGCACACAGAACTGGAATTTCAGATAGAAATGAGCATGGTTTAAGAGCAGCGATGAACGATGTAGGCATTTTTAAACTTCCCAATGGAAATCACGTCGTTCTTTCTGTTTACTTAAAAGATATCACCGAAGAACGAGAGGTCACTGAAAAAATTATTGCCGACATAACAAAAGCTATCTGGAATTACTACACGGAAAAATAGAAACTATAGGTCGCCCCTGTTAACTAAACCTACGGATTGATTATTTGTCTCTTGGCTGTAAATGATACCGTGAAACAATATTGGCATTAAAGCAATTATTACTGATTTTTTCATAGTTGAAATATTTTTCTTTATAAATAGTGCAAGTATTCTACTATTATGATTGAATTGGCTGCGTACATTTCTTTCCTTTATATCCCATTTCATAATCTGCCATTATAGTGGTTCTTTCATTAAGGATAGGAAATACTGTTCAATATCACAACATAGAGCAATAAAAGAGAATAGTGTTTTGACAATACGTCATTGCAGGAATTAAGGATAAATTGGTCATCAAAAATTTAATGGTCTATTAAATAAATATAATAAATATAATAAATATTATCAATTTTAATAGGTAAAATTATGTTAGATAAAGCTTTTTTACCTAATAGCCGCTATAAGTAGTGATCAACAGATTTTATAATAGGGCCGCTACGTTGACGGTCAGCTGGCAGTTTGGCGGATTACGTGCCCCAAAGGAGAAAGAAAATCATTTTTCTGATCAATCGGATGACAAATCACCAAGAAGGAGAAGAATGTAAAATGATCAATATCAAATTTTTGAAATGAAAAATATTAAGGATAATTAATTTAGGTTATCACGAAATGTATGCGAGTACTTTTCGTGATCAGAAAATCAATGTGACTCTTCCATGCTTTTAAAAAAAACATTTTTTCTGTTAATCTTAGGCGCTTTGATTTGAAGCTTACTCAAGAAGGGTTGGATCAATTTTTTAGCCAGTATCAACTAGCAGCTTAGTCTATGTCTGAGCTGCTATCTAAAATAGGATAATGCAGAGAAAACTGATTTTATGGTTAAAGATAACCATTGATCTAATAACGGTACTGATCGTAAATTTGTCTGTTGATAGGAGGCTTGGTCTCTATTCTCATTGATAATAACCTAAGTTTATTGGTATCAAATATGAATATCCCATTTAGTCTTATTTTGTTAAGTCTGTTTTTAATGATTTATTATACACCGGTCAACAACGTTGGCGAACAGAAAATTGCCTATTCTGATTATATACGAGGGCGTCCTTTAAGTGCGCAGCTCTGGTATCCGACCGAGGACAGCAATGTTAAGGATACAGAACGGCCATTTGTTTTACCACCTACAGCAAAAAATGCGGAATTTATACAAAATAAACATCCATTGATCGTGTTGTCTCATGGCACTGGAGGCAACAGATTTAGCTTATCCTGGCTGGCGATTGAATTGGCGAAAAATGGATATTTTGTTGTTGCTCCAGATCATTGGGGCAACACGCTGGATAATAAAATCCCTGAAAACTTTGTACGTTATTGGGATAGACCGCTAGATATTCATTTCCTGATTTCATCATTACTTGACGACACACGGTTTAATAGCTACATAGACAGCAGTAGGATTGCCGGTATAGGATTTTCATTGGGGGGATATACTACTTTGGCGCTTGCCGGGGTCAAATTAGATTGCGATACGCTCAAGAAAAACGCATCGTTAGCCGAAAATCGAAAACAATTTGTTGTTCCTGAATTAGGTGACCTCCAGGAATTAATGCAAAAAATATCTTGCGAACAGGTGCCGCTAAATTTAAGAGATAGTCGCGTTAAAGCCAGTGTAGCCTTGTCTCCAGCCCTTGGGCTCGGCCTTCCCAAAGTGAAGCAAACCAATACATCTCCAGTTTTGATCATTGGCGCGGTTGACGATTCGATTGCTCCTCTTAAAACTAACGCAATACGATACCATGAAGTAATCGAAAATTCAAAATACAGCGTACTTCAAGGTAAAGTGGGGCATTACATTTTCTTGAATGAAGGGAAGCTTAAATTGATTAATGAAGAACCTGTTTATTATCGAGACCATAATGCCATGGACAGAAAATCAATACATCAAAAATTGGTAACGGAAATACTGGCTTTTCTGTCGGAGCATTTAAAATACAAGTGAAGATAGCTACGCAGATGCAAACCGCCGACGGCCAATCCACTGCTTTTTGCGATGAGATTATGTTAAGAAGAGTGAACAGAGAATTATTTAAAATGATACATTTGTAAATATCAATTTTAGAGCTGCTTAACGATGAATCTTCAAAATAATCAATTAGAATATATTTCACTTAAGCCGTGGCAACCACTTGAACACATCGTAGAGAGTATCTGGATGGTAATAAATCATTCTGATGAGAATAAAGAAGGAATTATCGTTCCAGACGGCAAAATAGACTTATTTCTTCTGACAGATGAAAAAGGAGCCTTTGAGATTTTTATTTGTGGAGTCTGTACAGAAGCTGTTATAAAGCCACCATTTCCGAAATCTCGGATGTTCGCCATTAGCTTTTATCCAATTGCTGCGGAATATATTTTTAATCACTCTTTTTCGGATTTAAAAAATACGAAAAAAACGTTGCCAGATGATTATTGGGGATTTTCAAAAGATGACCTCATTGACTTCGAGTGTTTTTATCAAAAGGCCTGTTATACTATTTCTTCTAAATATAAAAAACAAATGGATGGAATGAAACAGAAGTTGTTTGAGTTTATCAGTAAATCTAGAGGAGAAATTACGGTAAATGAACTGGCAGGTAAAATATTTTGGAGTAGCAGGCAGATTAACCGTTATTTCCAGCATTGGTTTGGGCTTACACTAAAATCATATGTTAACATTGTACGTTTTTCAAATTCATTGAAACAGCTGAAAGAAGGGAACTTCTATCCAGAACTGAACTATGGCGACCAATCTCACTTTATCCGTGAAGTAAAAAAATACGCCGGAGTAACGCCAACTATTTTAAACAAAAATGAAAATGACCGATTTATCCAATTGAACCTGATTCCTGATGCATAATTTTGTATTAAATAACAGAAAATAAAATGCATCTAAATCACATTAATCTAGTCGTAAAAGAGTTAGATAAAGCCGTAGACTTATTTACCCAAAATTTGGGTTTTAATTTAATAATAAACAGAAACGGCAAAATGGCCGTGCTTGGAAGTAGCAATAATTTTGCTTTGGTCCTTTGGGGGCAGCAATTGAACAACGAAGAAAGTAGACCTAAGTATCCAGCGAATTTCCATATTGGATTTTATCAAAAAGATGAGAAAGCTGTTCACGAGGTATATCAGAAATTAATAAACGACAGCGATTTGAAATTTCAAAGCGCACCAAAGAAAATAAGGGATTCATTTGGATTCTATTTTTATTTTGAAAATCTGATGATTGAAATCAGTGTAACTCCTTTTAAATGAGATTAAAGTTGAGATTATATAGAGAGGTTAGATTTGCTATCAATTTGGTCTTATCTTTGAGATAGGAGAGATAGGTAAATTAACGGAGGAGGAACTCATGTCATACGAAGCAAGTTTAAAACATAAGCGTGATGCGGAGAGCGTATTTAATTCGGCCAAGAAATCAGGAGAAGCTTTAGGTAACGCTAAAGGCCTAGCAGAAGGTCTGGCAGAAGGGGGACGCAAAAAAGCTCTTGAGACTGCCAAAGCATTTAAGGAAATGGGATTACCTATAGCTGATATTGCTAAAGGCACAGGACTTTCAGTCGAAGAGGTCGAAAATCTCTAAGTTTCGGGAAGTGTAAAGTAAACTGTGTCAAAAGTCGGGGAAGCAAGTCCGGCCTTTGTGTTTCTCTCTGATAGGTAATCCTTTCTATTCGATTATTTAAATGCCACAATACATTTCTCGCCCACAAAAGAATGGGACTGGATATCGCTGGTCTTGCCCCTTCCATTAATATAGATGGCTTCTTTCTGCTGAAATGAACTGTTAGCATTAAACATGTTGGAAAACTATTCTTTTAGATAGGATATTAAAAACTTTAGTAATCTGATTTTTCAAAATCAAATATGACCTTTCTTATGACAGGTTGTAAGAATTCAATCCAATTGTTGATATCTGTTTCGTCAAAATATACAAACCAGATATCACTAGAATTTTTGTAGATGTTATCAACTTTCTCAAATTTTTTCTTGTACCAAAGCTGTATATTTTCATCCATGCCAAAAATATAATGGTTACTAGGTGGCAAACGCAGTCTGTCTTTAACTTTATTTTCGAGCTCGGTTACTCTGGCTAGATCGTCCACTGTTAAAAAAAATGGGATTCTTTCCCTGAAAATAGAAGGAGAACCGATGTCATTGTTCTTGCTAATCTGTACTTCAACGACAAATTTAGAACCAGCATAAGCATCAAAACCACCTTGGGCACATTGGAACCAAATAACTAAATAGTGATCTTTTAATTGTTTGTAAAATCCCAGCATGCCACTTTTAGTCTTTTTAAACCCTGCACCTTTTAATTCGGGAAAGATAATTTTATTGATTATTCGATATACTTCCGTTGATTTCATTTTGCATAATAGAGATTTCTAAATATTTAGCTCTAATTTAAATAAATTAGTCAATATTAACATTGGTAGTCCAATCAATGCTGGCCAGAATATGGAGAATATCTTTCTATTTCTCTGCGCCTGTAGGTATCCTGCATAAATAAGTGCTGCAACTTGAAATCCAAAGATAATCAGGTTAAAATTTAAACTCCCCGTAAAATACCTCAGCCAATCTCTGTCTGTTAATACAACATAAAATGTCAAAGCCATAAAACTGAGATGTACAAATAGTGTAGCGTTAATTCTCTTCATTATCTATATTAAGTTTGTGGAATCTCAATGTCTTTATCGATTTAAGAAGATCCTGTTCTGTTTGCGCTTTCAGGTTTGAACCATGAAGGTTAAATCGGACTTTTGAAGAGTCTCCCCATAGGTTGCCGATATACACTCCAGTGGTTCCTTTTCCTGATATTCTCGGAAATACGATTTTCGCTCTTCTATTATCGATAGTATCCCAGGACACATTTTGTTTTCTGTACAAATCGGCATCGAGATCCAGATCCAATATCGGCATATCTTTTACAATAATATAGTCCGAAGAGTCCGTTGCACTTTCCTCCATCATCTGTCTGGTAATGACTTCTATATTATGCTCTGTCAAACTATTGGAATACATACCTAGATCGAAGTAAAGCGTATCGTTGTTGTCTACAGCAATTGCTCCGACATAACTGTCAATTCCGTTTTTTTTGACCTGCTGCCATTTATAGGGAACTTCAAGCGTAAATAGACCAAAATCCATTGTCTTTGTGCGAGATGGATCCTTGCAACCAGTAACTAGGATAATAAGAGCAGAAATGTGGAATAGTTTTATGAACTGTTTCATACTATGGCTTATACGTTGAATTTACAAAATTAGGCTGGACTATCCGTCTATGGCTAGTGTTTTTTATTTTTAAATCGCAAACCGGTGGAGTGGAAGCGCCACGGTGTCATGTAAAAAATCCTTCATCGTTTCAACGTCGTTTTTTGTTATGGATGTATATATCCGATATGGAAATTGAATAGCTTTTCCCTGCCATAGGACTTCGATTTTGTTCCATTCTCATTGTTTGTTTTTTGTTCATATCTCTATGACAATGTTATTATTAAACCCATTATACAGTTCATTGATATAGCCGTGTGGATTGCATATAATTTCGGTGTTACCGATTTTATAGTTTACAGGAGTATGTATATGGCCATGGATCCAGTAGGAGGGCTGATGCTTTATTATCAAGTCTTCCATATCTGAAACATAGGCGGCGCTGATCGGATCGTCTAAATACTTCATGGGCAAGGATCGAATGCTCGGAGCATGATGCGTCACTACGATGTTGTGTTTCGCTTCGCTGACACTAAGACTTTCCGTCAGCCATTGTCTGGAAGTTTGGTGGATTCTAAACGTATCGATACTTCTTAATTTGGCATAATTGTCACCTAATCTGATCTTCTTATAATCATTCATACGGCTTTGGCATAACGATCCATATGCGGCAGGATTGCCCTTTAAGGAAAAATCGGTCCAGAGTGTGCAGCCATGGAAACAAACGTGGTCGATCTCCAAAGATTCATTTTCCAGCACATGGATATTTGAATTGCTTGCAGCGTCCTTGATTTTATATAGTGTTTTCGGATAGGCTCCTTTGTAATACTCATGATTACCCAGCACATAAATGATCGGTATATCCAATGAAAGTGATTTGAGCCAGCTGATCCCTTTTACTCCTAGATCCGTATCTCCAGCCAATATAAGTACATCTGCTAAATTCAGATCGAAATCATTGTATCCAAATTCTCTATGCAGGTCGCTAACGATGTGGATTTTCATCTTTGTCTTTTTGCCTCAGATTTTAATTTTAAATCACCTTCACTGAATGATAGGGGGTATGTATAGCCGGATTTTACAGCACGTCCATTTTGGTATCCCGGTTTCCAAGGACTGGATTTTTTGATCAATTCAATTAGTGTTTCAGCTGTTTGATAACCGATATCTTTGGTTATCTGAAAATTACTGAGCCGTCCATCTTTCTCAATCGTAAAATTGATCATCAGTTTGCCGTTTACTTTGGCTTTCTTGGCTGCAGTTGGTATCTTATAATTTTTAACAATCCAATTTTTAAATCCGTTTGTACCATAAGGTGGCTCAGGAAATATTTCAATCATGTGAGGAGGAATATCCGCGATTGAGTCATCCAAAACAAGGGACTGACCGACAGACTGCGATAAGATGCTTATTGATACAATAAACATAAATGATAACTTACGAATCCAAGAAATTCTCATCGTATTAATATATATAACTAAGCGACTAATTTACGTATCTATTTTGTATCTTAATACAACATGAATAATCTAATTATACGGAAGGTTTTGAATGACTATGTTGCTTTCATTAACGACTTCAAATATCAGTTCTCTCCAAATATTGATGAATTTGAACAAAAAAGCAGTCGAAATCGCTCTGGACAAATTGGTGGATTCAATTACCAGTTTCATGGTGCGGGCTGCCGTTTAGAGAAAGATGGTGTAGTATGTGAATTTGATTTTATGCCTATCAATGCATATTCCATAAAGTTCAGCCTATGGAAAATGCGTGAATTTATTTTGACCAATAAAGCATATGGAATAGTTAAATTGGAGGAGTCTGAATTACATGAGATGCTACATACACTGGTTGAAGATGGCACTCTTGTCAAATTGGTATTGGGCGGCGTGGTTTGGGAAGTATATCAGGTCTGATGCAAATTCTTATTTTTCCTCGTATTTGAAGATCGACATGAGCCATTAGAAATTGATCTTTTTATTTTTTTAAATTAACAGGTGTTTGTTGAGAAAGTAACAGAATATAAGTAAATCGTTGAAATGGGGAAGATAGTTTTTTCTCATATTGTTCAACATATTTATTCATGAACAAATTTGCGACATATCTTGGAGGCCAGGTCATAACAGACCGCGTAACCTCCTTTGTCTAAAGCTTCTTTGATTATTTGAATTATAATGGGCAAAGTCACAAATGGAGGTGAGAATTTATAGGGAATGGGTAAAGATATTATAAAATAAATAGTGGTTCCTCAGGAAAAACTAAAGTTGTAGGAGAGGGATATAGGCCTGCTAAAGATGATAAATCTCGGATAATTTATGGAAAATAGTCTAAATATAATTGAAAAATACGAGTTACTGGTATCTACATTAAACATGATACTTGTTCCACTCAAAGAACCAGGTGTTTTATATGAAGAAAAAGTTCGAAGAAGCTTAGAAGAGCTTGAAGGAGACTATCATTCATTTTTAAATCAAACTTTTATTAAAGAATTACACCAGTCTAATGTTATTTCCAGCAATGGTGTTGTTTTATTAATGAAGATACGGTCTGCTATTGAGGATTTGGATCAGTTTAGATGGAATGTTGAGGACTTTCTAACAGATAATAATTGGTATGAAATAAGAAATTTTGTTGTTAAAGTATTTTTATCAGAATTGAAATAGTAAAGGTAGCTTGTGGAAAAATAAAAGTGGCCCAATCCAGGTTTATGAGATTGGGCTTTTGTTGTTTAAGTCTTTCGAGATAAAAGGCCCAAATAGATATTATATGTACGATAACGTGGAGATTTCGATACTGCTGACCATCCGAATTCGAAAATTCATGACCATTCAATTCGGAAAATTTTGACCATTAAAATATTATGCTGAGAAGTTTAAAATCCATTTTTGCTTATTTTATGGTTCCTATTTATAGTGGTCAATTTGCGTCGGAATTGCATGGCCCTGATGTCCGAAATCTACAGTATGCTCATTATTTAATCTGCAGTTGTTTTTGTTATCTTCAATTCTTTGCCAGGTGTTTTAAGATTGTTTAAATTTAACATAAAATAGCAGCGTTAGATGAAGCTTTTAGAATTAATTGATTTTTTTAGGGATGGTGGTTCGTTCAAAGAATTCTGCCATCTGCAGTCATTGCATGAGCAATCCGAATTGATTGAGGTTTTTATGGAGATCCCATTGGATATTCATAATGAATTGCGATATTTTGAAATCGAGAAAACTGGAGGTAGTATAGAATATTCAGATAATGGAATAAATTACCATAATTTATTTGATTTTTATTATTTCTTAGACGCCATTGAAGAGGCAAATAATGGTCAAAACAGATCACTTTCTAATGAAGAACTGGCAGAATTACTCTATAATTATGCGATTCATGATGCATAGGGAAATAACTATCTCTCACTTTTAAGTAAATAGTAGATCTAATGAATTTAAGTGAAATTAGTCTGAGAGCGAAATTTGTACAAGGTGAAAATTTTAAAGAATTTAATGAAGAATGTTGGAGCATTGCGGAAATGTATTGGTCATTTCTTCGTGAATATAATACTGATGGTGTCAGGAAATGTGTGATTTCGGTTGGAGATGATCCTTCAGAAGTGGATAAAATAACATCATATCAGGGCTTCCGCGAAGTTTATAAGCAAATAAATTTTGACCAGTATTTTGAAATGAGTGCATGTGAAAAGAAGTTTTTACAGCTTGATTTGATTCATTCCGGAATGACCAATATTGCTGAATTGGAAAAGTGGGATACTGAACCAATATTGAAAGCATATAAATATTGTCTTGACAACGATTTGAATTATAAATTCTTTATAAATAGTAAATACAAAATCTCACCAAATCGTCAATGGAAATTAGGACTTTGGTGCGAATGGGAGATTAACTGTTTTAGGTTATTTTGGGTTTTATTTGACAAGGCTAGTCGTGAAATCAATCGAGACTTGATAACAGAAGACGAGCCTAGCGGTGGTGAAATAGTTTATTATTTAGACTATAAATGGGATGACAATAATTATATCACCATTCGTAATAAATCGAGACAAAATATGGAAATGTGGAAAATTAAAATTTTATAATAAAGCAATTCTTCCTCCATGTGAATTTTTACCTTTGGTTGGGTATAGTTCTTTGAGAAAGGCAGTTTGCAGCTTCCACAGAATCCGGCGGAGTAGGGAAAGTCGTGATAACCAATACGAGTAAGGAGCGAGCTATGTAGATTTCCTTGGAGGTCGCTCGACCAGCAATGAAAAGGAGGTACGGGAAATGTATAAACATGTTACAGAAACGCTCAAGCAGCATTTACATGCAATTAGTGCTGATGCTATTATTGGGTTAAATGAAGATATTGGCGAATTTTCAGAAAAAGTGAGTTATATGCTAGGTCATGAAGTATAAAATTTAGAATAACCAATCCTTACAAAGACAACCAAGTTATGAAGATACAATTGACAATGATTGTCTTGCTGACAACATTAATATTGACCGGCTTCGGACAAAATAATGATCATAAATCTGTGGAGCATTCGGTGGATACCACTTTTGTAAAATCATTGGAAGAAAGGTAATTAGGGGAAAGCAAGTATTCTATTTCTTTACCCACTGATTATGCTATGAATGAAACCAATGGAGGAGATTTTTCCGTTTTACATCAATCAATTAACTTCCTTTTACGGAAACAGAGGTAATGGTGTAAAAGAAAATAGCTTCAAATATATTGTTGGGTACACCTTTTTTTAGGGTAAAATTTATGTCGTTTCATGTTGATTATCTTTTTTTTATTGGAGTAATTCGGTGATTTATAAAGTGATATATTATTTGTATGTAAATAATAGTATTCAGGTGACATTAATTAATTCAGACAATCTTTTATTTACTACACATTTGTGTAAATTTCAAAAAACCATATTATAGATGTGATTTTTATAAATATATTCGATATTATATTAAATATAAATTATGAAAAAAAGTATTTTAAAGATGATGCTACTAGGTGGCGTAATCTTTGGGTTTAATCATGCTCAAGCATCAACCATCGCTGAAGAAGCTCCTATCAAACATGAAAATGTATTGGTTGAAGAAACCTCCACCAAACAAGAAAATGCGATGGTTGAAGCTCAAGATCCGAGGGTAATTTGCGTTATACAAGTACTAATTCGAGGGAGTCAGATGGTTGGGGCATATCCACAAGATGTATTGGATGACATTTTGCAGATTGAAATGGAAAAGTGTGCAGATGGTACACACTCTTCATTGCCGCAGACATAATGTCATTATTAATTTGGTAAATTTATATTTCATAAATATGGCTGGATTTATCCAGCCATTTTAATAATTTTAAGAATGAGATTACACAGAACTCTACTTCCTTTTTTTTTATTATTTTTTATTTTAAAAAGCCAAGGTCAGGGAACTTCCGGCTATGCATATTATTCAGTAATAAAAAGCGCCGATAGTTCACTTAACACGCCAGAGGAGCTTTGGATATTGAGCGCCCATTCTTTTGTCCCGAAAATCGCTTCCATGATGACTTTTAAACTTGAATTTACAGCAAGCAGGTCCTTATTTACCAGAGTCAAAAGTAAAGAAATTGACAAGTTGGCCAAGGCAGATGTAAGGAGTACTGAGACTTTAATAGGATATAGGGATTCTACATGGCAGGATACAGCGTATTGCTATAATTTTGATCGGGATATGAAAAACCCGCTTGATAAAAAGGGTTTAATGCTAAAAACAAATAATAATTTTGATTGGAAAATTAGCGCTGAAACTAAGCAGATAGGTGAATTCATCTGTTATAAAGCAACGGGAAATAGGGAAACAAGCTATATCGAGGAAGGAGTTACTAAGATAAAGAAAAGGCTCGTTATAGCTTGGTTTTGCCCTGATATTCCGGTATCCTTTGGTCCTATATACACACGGAATCTTCCAGGACTGATCTTTGAATTTCAAGAAGGTGGAACTCTTTATGGATTGAAGGAATTGAATTTTGCAAGTAAACCTGAGATTGCACCATTACCGAATAAAGAAATTATTACTAAAGAAGAGTGGCGTACTAGATTATATGAAAAAGCCAAAGATTTGAATATTCCCTACTAATAGCGCGTGAAGTTTAGATTTATACTATTATTTATTCTCTTATTTGTTCTTCCCCCTAGTTTACCGGCGCAACAAAGCTTGCTAGTTAAAGGTCTTGTTGTTGACGAGAGTGACAAACCGTTGGAGAACGCAAGTATCGTGATCAAGCGTATTCCTTCTTCCGGAAGTGCTCCCGTATTTCAGAGAACTGATCAGCAGGGACATTTTCAGCTTGAATTTTCGAACGTAGGAAAAATTGAGCTCACAATCTCCAGGTTAGGTTATCAGAAAGTTGTTGATACCTTAGATAATCAGTCAGCAGAACGGAAAATCAAATACAAATTATTAAAATCTGTCCAGAAACTTGATGAAGTAAAGATTGACTACCGATACCGCGCGGTGGAAATTGCCAAAGATACCATCCGTTTTTCTGCCGATTATTTCAGGGACAGTACCGACCGGAAATTACAGGATCTAATAGAAAAGATGCCAGGCTTTTCCATCGAAGATGGAAAAGTGCGTTTTCAGGGGAAGCAGGTCAATGTAACCTTAGTGGAAAATGAACGCTTTTTTGGTGGCGGCAGTAAGCTCGCTATCGAGAATATTCCCGCTAATGCAGTAGACAAGGTTGAGATGATCAGTAGATTTTCCCAAAACGACCTGCTGAAAAACGTGCAGGTAAATGATCAGCTTGCCATGAACGTCAAACTGAAAGAGAATAAGAAGAATTTCATCTTTGGAGATCTTGAATCTTCATTGGGAAGCGAAAAATCTTACAAGGAACACGCCGCCCTATTTTATTACTCACCGGCAAAAACCATGTCTTTTATTGGGGATATCAATAATATCGGTACTTCACCGGTATCCAAGGAAGATATTGACCGGGTTCAGGGTGCCGAGCTACAATATTTTTCTAATTCAATTAATAAGAATACACTGGCTGGATATGATCGCGACAATAGAAATGTGATAAAGAATATCAATAAATTCGCCGCATTCAACGGTTTTCAAAAGATCCTAAAAAAGAAGTTGAGCGTAAATCTCTATGGCGTATATTCCGAAAACAGACTGGGCAACATGTTAGAAGGCACTAATCATTATTCTTTTCCCGACCTTCGGTATACAGAACAAACCAATATGCGTTCTTCGCAGGTTAATAGGCAGGCGTCTTTCAATATTTCGAGCAATTTTAAGCCAAGTCCATATTTTAGCTTGGATTATAACCTGGGTACATTCTGGACAATGCCCAAGCAGCAGGTACATACAAACAATGTCATTGACAGATTTGGAGTAGACAACAATAGTATACAAATCCAGGATGGACATTCTGTTGTTTTAAAACAATACCTGGAAGGTAGCTGGAAGCATTCTTTGCGAAGTTACAGCTCATTTGCTTTCCAGCATCAGTATACCTCAGAGAGAGACAATTTTTCCCTTTCTTCGGACAGCCTTTTCCTGCGTGGTTTTATACGTTTTGATTCTATGGCGAACTATAGTATAGTGAGACCTGTGGAGCGGAAGAAGCATCTTTTCAATGGGTCTTATAAATACTATTGGGTCATCAATCAAAACCAGCAACTTCACCTGGAAGTCAACTCCCAAAATGAATTATTACGGCAGAATGGGCAGTCAGTTGGAGCCCAGGATACAACCGGGGCACAGTTATTTGATCACGGACAATATTATCGAAACAGCAGCAATTATTTGGGTGGGAGCTATCGGTTGGACTTTGATAAGTTAAAAATATTATTTTCTTTAAAGCAGTATTACTTATATTTAATCAACCAGATTTCAACAAACTATAATCGTCATGGGCAATGGTTTCTACAACCGGAGGTGGATCTAAAATATGGGAAAAGTGCATTGGATGGATTTCGCCTTAATTACCGAAGAGGTTATACTTTTGCGACAGCAATGGACCTTAATCCGTCTTATTGGATCACAGGTTACAATAGTTTGTCCCGCGGAAATATCCTGCTGGAGGGACAGACATTCCATAAACTTACTTTTACCTATAACAATTTTAGACTTACAGACTTTCGGGTAATCCATTTTAACAGTGCATTGACTTTGAAAGATAAGATCAAAGGGAACAGCCTTTTGACTTCTTCCTACGAGCAGTTGAAGACAGTGCAGTTGTTTGATCGACCTGATCTCAATTTCACCAATATCGGGGGCTATAGCATACGATATGGTAGGTTTGAACCGGGAGTATATCTATCCTATATACATATGAGGTTAGCACAAGGGATCGATAACAGCGAGATTTATCTACGGCAGAATACGGTTTCGACAGACCTTTCCTTAAGATGGTTTATACCAAAGCTTGCTGATGTAAAATTAGCCTGGACAAGAACAGATAGCTGGCAAAAGAGTTTGGCAGATAATCAAAAGGTCGCGCTCAATAAATGGAGCATTACCGGGAAATATCAGCTGAAGAGTATTGTATTTAAAACAGACTGGAGTCTCTTGAAGACAGGGCTGGGTGATAGCAGTGCTGATCCAACTACTATAAATGGAAATTTTGAAGTGCGTTACCAGAAAGTAAAATCTCCATTCAGTTTTTATATTCAAGGGCTAAACGTGTTAAAAAATACAAGCTACCGAACTGCGGTACTGACAGAGTACATTAGTTCCGAAAAAATCATCTATACGATGCCCCGTATTTTTCTATTGGGTTTATCGTATAGTCTATGATATTTCATACTATTTGCTCCTTCCATTCTATGCACATCATAGATTATTTGGTCCAATATCGCCACAACATTGCATACTAAATAAGGGTTGAATGCCTAGAGCCTAAGGATTCCTGTAACCAATCTTACTTTCAAACCAATACCTTCGCATTACAGTTTGTATTAACCTTGAAAGTTAATAGCTGTAGACCTATTAATTCAGCATAAATAATGTATATTAGGCTCGGGTATTAACCTTGCCCGATTGAAAAGTATAATGCCATAATAGTAACTAATAACAGTAGCATTTATGTTGATTTTAATAGTTATAAAGATGATCACTATATCAATCAAAAAAATTGAAGGACATATCAGATTGCTAAGCGAACAGCTTTATTAGTCGATTTAAAAACTGACACCACGAATGAGAAATAAGATATTGACACTATTACTTTTATTAACAACCTTAATATCCTACGGACAAAAGAAAATGGAACAGACATTCTTCACCTGGGACAATTTTGTTGGCGGATTTTCCAAAGAAATGATTTCTGTCGAAGACGTTTTTAATAGTATGGTAAAGAGTGGTCTTAAAGACAACTGCTTAACAAAAATGGACTTTACTTTTATCTCAGATAAAAGTGAGAACTTACAAAAGCTTGGAGAATTTATCAAGGTACACTATCCATACACTGTTCAAGAAGTTAAGAAATACGGAAAATTGTGGGAACTAAACGGAGAGACAAATGAATTTCCAATGACAGCCGACAACTTACTTTTTTGGGGTTTGGATATGTATAAAAGAGGTTTTGAATTTGACGCGAAACTTGATGCTTACGGTGGACCTTTTGATCCAAAGGAACAGAAATTTCCAGTAATTGACTCAACAAAGGCGGACTATTATTTTGACAAAGGTTTAGCATGTTATAACAATGGAGATTTAAGCGGAGCAATATTTAATTGGAGCTTAACAATCCAAATTGACCCCAAAGACCCAAATGCTTACTATTCAAGAGCCATCGTAAAAAACGAGCTATACACTTGGAAATTGGCACTTAAAGACTACGACAAAGCACTAGAAATTGCACCAAAATTTGCGAGTGCTTTAATAAATCGTGGTGGACTTAAAGACGAAAATGGAGATTATAAAGGTGCAATCGCTGACTATGAAACAGTTTTGCAACTTGACAAACTGGAGCAGGAAGCAAAACAACAGGCATATTTTAATTTAGGCAACACTTATTTCAATATAAAAGACAAAGAGAGAGCTTGCGAAAATTGGAATAAAGCATTGTACAACGGAGCAGAATATGCGAAAGAACGAATTAATGAATACTGCAAATAGAAAAACCGCTCACAAAATGAAATTTAAGTTTTTATTTTTATCTATACTTACAATCGTCTTAAATAGCTGTGGTTTTGACATGTCTAGTGAATGGGATATTGCTGAATTATATGTACAAAAAATAGAGGGGTCGTCTAAATTACTTTATAAATATGATGCTTGGGGGGGAAGAGATTCTCATGTATCTGGTTTTGTAATTATCGATTCCACACAATCTTTTAAAATTGATTTAGATAACACTCTTCCTATGTATAATCTTTCAGAAATTCCAAGCAAAAATAAAATCTCTGGTATAATACACGAATGTAAAAATGATTGTGGTGACGAGTATTATAAAACAAAACCAAATTATTTACCACTTAGAATAGATAAATTAAAATCTGAAGGAATAGCTATTGAAAATATTGTATTTCAATATCGTGGTTTAAGCGAAAGAGATAGAGGATTAAGAGGCGATTTTGTTTTCGAAAAGTTTATTGAAACAAAAGATAGTATTTACTTCTTCAATCTTAATGATGTCGAAACCGTCTATAAGACGCATTTAGATGAATTGAAATTAAAAAAGGGAGAAGTTTATTTAAGTGAAAGTGAAGCTGGAAAAATAACTAGAATTGTAATAAACCAAACAACTTTAAACCCTATAAATAATGAGATTATTCAAAAAGTTACCTATTTTCTTAGTCCAGAAAGTACAATAGAAAGTAGTGATTTCTCTGATAGAGGAATATTTAAAGAAGTCAAAGCATCAAAGTAATACTGCATAAAATATCGGTTTGTCAAAATGGTGTACGACGGGAGTGTGTGGTCAATTTGCGTCGGAATCGCATGGCCCGATGTCCGAAATCTCCACTCTGCCACGGAAATATCGCGTATTATTGAAAGTGTGCTTCTAGGTGACTAAGTGGAATCGTTGAAATACCGTGTGTGCTTATTTTAACAGGCGTCTGAGATCCCATTCCTTTTTGTTATGCCCGGCATCAATTCCTCCACCAATAATATTTATAATATCCCTAACTGAACGGTCATGATAATTGATTACATCCAGCGAAGCACCTTTTGACACAAGAAGATTTATTATTTTGATCGTATTCTCCTGACCGCGGTAATTCATAACAGCTATCCATAAAGGGGTATTCCCATTTATTTCACGGATATCAATTTCTGCACCGCAATCGATTAAATGGCTTACAATTCGATAGTTCATTTTTTAGAAACAGCTACGTGCAGAGCTGCAAGTTCACCGCCTTGTTTAGGTATTCTCTTTTTAAGAGATTGTTATCATTAAGCCTGTTCTATAATGAGAAAAAAAGACAAAAATATTCCAGTTAACACATTGCCTGAAGGAACTTCGAAGGGTATTATGATGATGCGTGAATCATTTCATGGATCACCAGATTCCGAAGTTGAACGAGCCCATCGCGATGGAGGCTATACGTTTATCATTCAGGAAAAAGGAAATACAACTATTGAAATTGATTTTCAAACCTATTGCATTAAAGCCCCGGCCATTGTCTACATCAATCCCCATCAGGTGCATCGCGTGATCTCATTCGACAGAGCAATGCTCAGTACCTGGATCGTTACCGAAGAAAACATCCGCGCAGCATACCTGAGCTTGTTGCAAGATTTTACACCGGCAGACATATTGTCTGTAAAGCCTGAGACCCTTGATATCCTGTCAGACGCCGTTGCCTTATGTATGAAATTGTCTGGAAATAAAACGGAGATTTTGTATCATTCCATTTTAAAAGAAAGCTGTAATACCTTGATTGCGCTGATTATTTCACAATATTTAGCTCTGGAAAAACCGACAGTATATCATACCCGATTTGAGGATATTACAAGAGCGTTTAAAACAACATTGGAAAAGAACTATAAGAAGGTTAAAAATCCAAGGGATTACGCCGGACTTTTAAACCTATCGACTTCTTACCTCAACGAATGTGTCAAGGTGACGACTGGTAAACCCGTTTCTATCCATATTCAGCAGCGGATTATACTTGAGGCCAAACGGCTGCTTTATCATTCCGGGAAGTCAGTGAAAGAGATTGCGGATGAACTAGGCTACGATGACTTTTCCTACTTCACACGGCTGTTCAGCAAAGCGGTAGGAATGTCACCGACTGCCTTTATCGTTAAAAACCGCGAATAGTCCTAAAGTTACAGCATCTCGTTATTGTATCGTCTTTCTTTCTGCCGTTCCTTTGTATCATTAAAAATGATAGAAATGTTGAGCGAAAAAAATATAGCCATCGTTGGAGGAGGTCCAGGTGGTCTGACATTGGCCAGACTGCTACAAATGAAAGGTGCACAGGTTAAAGTGTATGAAAGAGATTTTAGTCAAGCCGCACGCGTACAGGGAGCTATTGTAGATCTGCACTTTGATTCAGGTCTTAAAGCGATGGAGGCGACCGGACTTATGGAGGCTTTTAAAGCAAACTACATGAAGGGGGCCGACAAATATCGTCTGCTTGATCCGCAGGGAAATATGCTGATGGATGAGAGTCAGCGAGACGTAGAACCCGTATTCGGAGATGAACATTTCCGACCAGAAATCGATAGGGGAGCGCTGAGAGATCTCCTAATCGACGGACTGCTTCCTGGTACCGTAGTTTGGGATAGCCAGCTTATAGGTTTGCGGGAAATTGAAGATAAATGGGAATTAAAATTTGAGAACGGAATGACCGCGGTTGCTGATCTGGTCATCGGATCGGACGGTTACCGCTCCAAGGTTCGTCCCTATCTGACAGATTTGAAAGCTCTTTATTCTGGAGCAGCAATTATCCAGGGCGAAATAGATCATCCCGAGATTGGATGCCCGGCAATGTACGAACTCGTTAATCAAGGGAATCTGATGGCTATGGGAGATGGGTCCACCCTGGTTGTCCAGCCTAGAGGCGATGGCGGATTCACTTTTTATGCAGCCTCAATGTATCCGGAAAACTGGGGTATATCCAGTGGTATAGATTTTGGTAATCCTATAGAAGTTAGCGGGTATTTAAAAAAACATTTTGTAAATTGGAATCCTGTCTTCTTCATGCTTTTTGAAGCCAGTGAACATTTTACGTGGCGCCCACTTAACTATTTTCCTTTATCGATAAGGTGGGCTTCTAAAAATAATCTTACCCTCATTGGGGATGCCGCGCATTTAATGCCTCCGAATGGTGAAGGCGTAAATCTGGCCATGCTAGACGCTTTGGATCTGTGTGAATGCCTAACCAGTGGAAGGAAAGCCAACCTTAAAGAGGCAATTTCAGCTTATGAAGATATCATGTTTGAAAGGGCTGCGCCTCTTTGCATGGAAACAATTGACGGAATAAAAGATTTTGCAGCACCAACCAACGAATCTGTAAAGGAATTTGTTAGATTGCTAAGTAATACTAAATCATAGCTCCAGCGGATGGCGTTTTAAATTCTAATTCCAAGATTAGATATGATATACTTAGTGGCTAACACTAAGTATATCAAAAACTATGCATATTTATCTGCGAATGGTAACACCGCCATCTACCGCCAGATATGAACCTGAAATATAAGAGGCTTCGTTTGAAGACAAGAAAACAATTGCGTTAGCAATTTCTTCAGCTTGTCCGATTCGTTTCAATGGCACTGCTGCTGCTATGGCATTTTTTATATCTGCAGGCGTTTGCTGATTCATAGGTGTATCGGTCAATCCGGGAGCAACCACATTTACTCTAATTTTTCTGTCTGCCAATTCAGTAGCTGCGGTACGTGCAATCGCATCGACTGCACTTTTTGTAGCTGCATAAGCACCCATTTGTGCATACCCGCTCACAGAGACTCCAGATGAGATAAGAACAATGGAAGCTCCTTCTGATAAATGAGGGATTAGTTTTTGCAAAGTAAAGAATAGTCCTTTGACATTGATGTTGTAAAGGTCGTCAAAAACCTCTTCGGTTGTATCTTCAATTGAATATTGCTTTGCTATTCCCGCATTCAGTACAAGCACATCCACTTTGTTTCCGCTAGCTGCAACTGTTTCTGCCAATAGTGTAATATCTGCCAGTTTGGACGTATCTGAAGACAAGGTCTTCAGTTTTGGGCTATTAATACTTCCTGATGCTGCTTGCAGGGTATCGGTATTTCGGCCTGTTATCAATACATTTGCTCCTTTTTCAATAAATGTTTTAGCGGTAGCTAATCCAATTCCTGCACTTCCGCCGGTAATTACTACATTTTTATCTGAGAAATTCATCTTTTTAAATTTTTAATGATCGAAAATTCTATTCTAGTCAAGACTTTTTAAACTGTTTGTTTTTGAAATCGATTTCTTTAACTATGCAAATCTAAATTGATTAAATTTATTTTGGTAACTTTGTAACCAAAAGTAACAGTAACTTTTGCGTAACAAGGTAACTTATTATGGAAATAGAATGCTCGAATAACGACACAAACAGAAAACAGATTATGGCTGTTCACGATGCCATGGATGTGTTGAATGGCAAATGGAAAATTTCAATAATATCGTCAGTTTGCTACTACAACAAACGGCGTTTTTCTGATATTTTAAACGATGTGAAAGGAATCTCCAATAAAATGCTCAGTAAAGAGCTAAAGGAATTGGAAATGAATCAACTCATTAAACGGATAGTTCTCGACACGCAACCCGTAACGGTTCAATATCAGCTAACAGAGTACGGTTTGACGCTAAAAAAAATAATCAATACCCTGGCCGAATGGGGAACTGAACATCGAAAAGTGATTGTTGGGAAGTAATTGATGCTCATCACTCCAATTTCCTAGAGCAGAAATTACAGGGATTAAAGTCTTCCCAAATTCTGTAAGACTGTATTCCACTTTAGGCCACATATTATGGCCTTCGATATCTCTTCGAGCCATATGAAATTGATATAAATGAAGTAACAAAAGACCCCGATATATTGGTAAATTACAGTGCAAAAATAAAAAAGGAACTTTTCTTTGATACTAAACCGGACCAAAGTTTTGTAAATACTATTGGATATGTTGCCCTTTATGATAGAGAGCTACCTGATATAGCAATTTCTATTTTTGAGCTGAATACGAAAAATTATCCGCAATCAATCAATGTATGGGATAGCTTAGCTGAGGCCTACACAGTCAGGGGTTATATGGATAAAGCAAAAAAGTGTTATGAAAAAATCTTGACACTTTCTCCAACTAATAATACTGCAAAAATGAAACTAGAAGAATTAAATAGTAAAATAAGACAGAGAAACTAAATGCTAGACATCGGCACGCGAAACCAGCATTTTATACCTCTTCACTCGCAAATTGATGTATATTGGACTTGGGTATTAATCATGCCCAATTGAAAAGTCGCAGGCCGTGATAGCAACCACGATCAATTCCAAGCTTCCAATAGCTGCCAATGTTATTATCGGTAGCACTGCTTTAGCGATATAGGGGTGAGCTATGTAGATTTCTTTGGCGGTAGCTCTACCAGCTGTCCTCCCTCAATCTTTAATAATTGCACCGATCTTAAAGGTTTTCTGTCTTCTCTCCAGCATAACGGAATTAATTCTATTTGCGAAAAAGTCCTTAATTAATTCCCAGCCACTTATATTCATACTACCATTCCCGTTTTTGCCGAGGTAGTCAATAATATTTAAAGTGCCAATAATTTCAAAATTGTCTGGATCAGTTCGGAAACAAAACATTCGGGATCTACGAATTGCCTTTAAAGACTTCTTACGGTTACCCTAACCAATCATTCTTTCAAACCAATATCTCAGCCTAACAGTTTTTTTACCAATCCGATAGCGTGGTGTAATATGGGAGATATACCAGATTAAAGACGAATTCTTAAAACTAATATTTTTACTAAAAATATTAGTTTTAATGTTTTAATTTGCTTATAGTTGTATTGTTAACCAATTTAAAAACAATATATTATGAGTGAATTGAAGCAGTCTAAATATATCGATATCACGACAGATTATGGCTTTAAAAAAGTTTTTGGATCAGATACCAATAAAGATCTACTGATCGCTTTCTTAAACGAACTCTTTAGAGGGCGCAAGATCATTGCTGATTTATATTATAACAAAAATGAGCATGTTGGAGATACAGAGGATATCGGTACGGTTATTTTTGATCTGACCTGTACGGCAGACAACGGCGAACGTTTTATTATTGAAGTGCAGCGCACGGCGCAGGATAATTTGAAAAAGCGCATGCTTTACTACAGCAGTAAATTGATAGCGGATCAGGCACCTAAAGGCAACCGAAGGGCTTGGAATTATGCAATTAGTGAAGTCTATATCATTGTATTGATGGATGGATTTACGATGCCTGATGCGGGTGAGGAGAAGTATTTTTTACACGATATTTGTCTATGTTATCGGGATCACAGTAAAATATTTTACGAAGATCTGGGTTTTATATATGTAGAATTGGTTAACTTTGTTAAAGCTGAGGCAGAGTTAGATAATGATTTGGATCGTTGGCTTTTTATACTCAAAAACATGTCCTCGCTAAAGGGACTTTCAAGATATCTGCGGAAGCCGATATTTGAAAAGTTATTTCAGTTAGCAGAGTATAGCAAACTAAAACCGGAGGAACGAGAGATGTACAACGCAAGTTTAAGGAATAAATGGGATGCCGAGAGCATCCGAAGTAGCCAGGAAGAACAATTGAAACGAGCGCGCGAAAAAGCAATTGCCGAAGGAAGAGCGGAGGGAGAAGCTAAAGGAAGAGCGGAGGGAGAAGCTAAAGGAAGAGCATAAGGAAAAGTAGAAGGAGCGGCTCAAGGGATGGTCGAGGGAGAAGCTAAGGGTAAAACGGAAGTAATAAAAAACCTCTTGTCTTTGAATAAGTTTTCGATTTCGGATATTGCAGAACTGGCGAATGTCACTGTTGATTTTGTAAAGCGAATAGAGGCAGATATAGTTAAAGAAAAATAAGGTATATTTAAAATATAGGATTTCAAGGCCGCTCGGACAGTATCCAAGCGGCCTTTTCTTTCTTATGCAGTAACGTGCAGGTATAACCGTGCAGCAGAAACTATCGATACATAACGATGATAACAGCTTCATCCGTTTTGCAGCCCCCTTATCTGGATACCATCATTCGGCATTCTTCCAGAATAGCTGGACCTTCTCGGTGCACCGCCTACAGCACCGCCACCAGGTAAGGAACAGCGAAGAACAGAACAAATGATTGACCAAAGTCCCTTTTTTATATTTTTTCAATAAGTGGTCCGCATCAGGTGAAGTAGTCAAGACTTAATCTGACAGTTGCGATAAATTAACAACTGTAAAATAGATTAGAGTTATGACAACACAAGAAAAAATCATCAAGAACAAACTGGGTGTTTTAGAACTTGCCCAGCATTTA